>JAEIGA010018446.1_pt1 | contig 10632 bp, 11 predicted proteins | sample 9270691 | NCBI WGS metagenome assembly JAEIGA01 (sample SAMN17057246, study PRJNA624740) | gut metagenome | biome: biome; isolation source: fecal sample | host: Bos grunniens | place: China: Xizang | collected 2019 | reverse complement strand
TTTCTAACCTCTTTATAAAGGCTTGGATTCACTCTTGATAGCCTCTTTGAAACATCCATATGTACTGTGCTTTTACTTACACCAAACACCTTTGCAGTAGCTCTTACAGTTGAATTATTTTCTACTATGTACTCCCCTAACAACAACGCTCTTCTGTCAACTAAATCATTCAAATTTATTCCCTCCATTCAGTCATAAATTAATATGAGAATAAAGGATGAATTATTCATTTAAATTGGAGTTTGTCGGGATGATACCCCCTTCCGTCACTCGCTTTGCTCGTGCCACCTTCCCCTCAAGGGGTGAAGGCCAACAAAGGCTCCCCACTTGATGGGGAGCTGTCACCGTAAGGTGACTGAGGGGCTCGATAAATTATAATTTGCATTTTGACAACCATAATAAAAATATGATAAAATATATTCGGTGATAATATGATTAAAATAATGTTTGTTTGTCATGGAAATATCTGTCGTAGCACTATGGCAGAATTTGTGATGAAGCATATTATAAAACAAAATGGAATGGAAAATGATTTTGTAATTTGTTCAAGTGCCACAAGCACCGAGGAAATCGGCAGTGACACTCATTGGGGTACAAAGCAAATACTTGATGAAATGGGTATTCCCTACACCAAAAGACAGGCTGTACAGTTAAAAAAATCCGACTATGAAAATTACGATTTCATAATCGGAATGGACAGTGCCAATATGAGCAATATCAATAGGATAATCGGTTACGACAAGGATAATAAAATACATAAATTATTGAGCTTTGCACATCAGGACAGAGATGTTGCCGACCCTTGGTACACAAGAGATTTCAGAACAACATACAACGATGTTGATTTAGGCTGTAGAAAACTATTTGAATACATTACAAACAATAAATAAGCAAAAAAATGGAGGTAATTTCGGTTACCTCCATAATTTTTTAATTTCGAGTATTTAACGCTGTCTGAATAGCCTTAAATAATGAATATTCACTCTCATATGACACATCACAGGTGTAGTGCCAGACCATTACACCACCAAGACCGTAATCGTGTGCAAAAGAAGTTTTGTCCATAATCATTTGTACACCATTAAAGCTTGTTACAAGTCCGTCACCATAATTGCCACCATTCATATATGATTTGTTCACATAATTCTGGAATGGACTTGTTATATCAGGTGCAATATTTGCATAAGATGGCCAAGCCTCTTCACCACCGTGAGTTCTTCCATAGAAAGGTAAGCCTAACTCACATTTTGATAGGTCATATCCTCTCTTTTCAAAGTCCTCAATGGCAATTACACCACCAACAGAAGCAAATTCAGCGTGTCTGTTGTAATCACTCATATTGTCGTAAGACATAATTTCAACTCTGTCAAGAGCCTGAATAGCATCATATGAAAGATTTGCGCCCCAATGTGCAAGTGCTGCACCAAGAATGTAATCATCTAAATATCCGTCAAGCTTTACAAGGAATTTTGAGTAAGCGTTAATGCTTTCTTTAGCATAAGGATATTCATAGTCGAAGAAAACTCCGTCAAAATCGTATTCTTCTAAAAGCTCAAGAATATTATCAATTAAAACATCATCATATTCTTTAAACACTTGAGTGTGAAGCTTTTCCTTGTTTTCATAATCACTACCGTTAGGTCCTAAAAGATTACAATGAATCTTAATATGAGGATTTGCATTCCTAATCTGAGTGAGTACATCCTCTAGAATTACATCACCTGTTACAGTTTTACCATTGTAATCAAAGCTTTGAAGATAAACATCACCCTCTGCATTAAAGCGAGCAATATCAAAGATAATAATATCTGTGAGTGATTTCATTTTCTCAATATCGATATTTTTATTTCCGTAATACCATTGACAAACAAAATATGATGTTACCCTGAAATCATCACGCTTACTGTCATTAACATTCAATACATCAAAATCATTGATTTTAAATCTGTCATCGTCAGCAGAATTGATAGTAATTCTTATTGTATCTGATACTGTTTCACCCAAAACACAGTAACGGTAGTCGCCTATTCTCTCCTGCTCATAAACAGTTTTAAATTCACCGTTTTCATCCTTTACAGAGATAGAAAATGAAATAACCTTGTCATTTTTTTCTTTTAAAACAACAGTATCAAATTCAGTGCTATCATCGAAAACAATATCAAAATAGTTTTCTTCAGAAGAAGCCTTTCCTCTTTTATTACCTTCAATTTCATAATTAAATAATGAAAGAACGCTGAATTCATTTTCAACAGACTTATTATCAAGTCCTGTATAGAAAATTGATGTAATAGCAATGGCCACAGTCATTATAACCGATATAAACGATTTAAACATAATTCCTCACCGGATTAATATGAATTAACAATTGATTCGTATGGCTTTGCCTTTTCTTCAGGCTTCTTGCTAACTGCAAAAGCAATATTTTTAGCATGGTCACCAACACGTTCAAAGTCAATAAGAGTGTTAACAAACATCATACCTGCACGGGTTTCACAATGTTCTTCGTTAAGACGACGAAGATGTGCATCCTGATACTTAACCTTAAGGTTATCAGAAATTGTTTCAAGTGTTTCAATTTGTTTTGCTTCTTCAAAAGTAATTTCTTGTTTTTCAAATGAAGAAATTGATGCATTAAGAAGTTCACATACACATTTACGCATTGTTTCAAGTTCAGCAACAGCTTCATCGGAAATAGCAAGTTTTTCGTTATTACGAACAACCATTGCTTCACTGAGGTTTACAGCGTGGTCACCAATTCGTTCAATGTCGTTTACAACATGGAAAAGACGACCGATATATTTAGCATCTGAATAGTCTAAATCAAGAGCATTAATTTTAACAAGATGTCTTGTAATACCGTGATTCAAGAAGTTAATAACCTCTTCAACAGACTCAATTTTCTCAACCTTGGAAGTATCATTTGCAATCAAAGCTTTTGCTGCTCTATCAAAGTTATCTCTTGCAAGCTCTGCCATTCTGACAACCTCTTTACCAATCTGTTCAACAGCAACAGGAGGTGTTGCAAGAAGCTTTTCATCATAGAATTTAAACTCAAGTTTAGAATCCTCAGGTTCTTTATCAGGAACAAGAATACAAGCAGCTTTTATAATCAGATTTGCAAATGGGAAAAGAATAATAGTATTAACAACATTGAAAATAATATGAGCAGCTGAAATCTGTGCTGAAACATTATCACTGATACTTTCAAGAAGTGTTGTATAAGGTGTAAATGCAGTAATAAACAAGAAAATAATTGTACCTATAACATTAAAGAGTAAATGCATAACAGCTGTTCTCTTTGAGTTTGTTTTTGAACCTGCTGCAGAAAGAAGTGCAGTTACACAAGTACCTATATTCTGTCCTAAAAGAATATATACAGCAAATTCAATTGGTACAAGTCCTTGTAATGCAAGTGCCTGTAAAATACCGATACTTGCAGATGAGCTCTGGATAATTGCAGTAAGAACAAGACCTATAAGAACACCTACAAAAGGATTGCTGAAATTTGTCATAAAGTATGTGAAAACTTCAGACTCACCTAATGGTGCCATACCATATGCCATTAATTCCATACCAACAAAAAGCATACCAAATCCTGCAACAGTTTGTCCGATATGTTTTACAATGTCTTTCTTCACAAAAAGCATTGCGAAAACACCAAGAAGCAATGCCACAGGTGCAATCATACCTAAATCCATTGCTATAAGCACACTTGTAACAGTTGTACCGATATTAGCACCCATAATAACGCCGATAGCTTGAGCAAGATTCATAAGACCTGCATTAACAAAACCGACAACCATAACTGTAGTTGCAGATGAGCTTTGAATAAGTGCTGTTACCAAAGCACCCATAATAACTGCTAAAAGTCTGTTTTTTGTCAATGCACCAAGAATTTTCTTCATTTTAGAACCGGCTGCATATTCAAGACCTTGTCCCATGGCATCAATACCATAAAGGAACAAGCCTATACCTGTAAAAAATGACAATAAATTCATAACTTCCATAGTGTTTTTCTCCTTATTCTGCCATCTTCAACTTTTCGTTGTACTTATATTCAGCACCACGATTACCGAGATGGAAAACTGTTTTGTTTTTCACCTTAAACCACAATTTTTTCTCAATTCTTGAATAATTGATATTCTTTGATTTCATATACATCTTAAAGAAATCAAGTCGTTTATAGAAATCCTTGTAATTTTTATACTTATCCTGTGTCCATGCATTTTCTGCAAAAGCGAAAATTCTCGGATAAACTGCAAATTCCCATGCGTCGTAATTATCTATCCATTCTGACCAGGACTCAAACTCAATACCCATTACATTTTTTTCATTTATAAAGCCTGACTTAACAACATCAAACTTATAAACCTTCTTTAAAGGCACCATTGAATATGTATAGTCAAAATATAATGCAGGACAAGTTGAAACAATAAATTTACGCTTATTATTTTCCTTTTTAATCCATGCAGGACTACGATACAACCAATAATGACCAACTATATCAGAATCAGTATTATCACCAATACCGTCATTCCATTCAACGCTTGTCTTACCAAGCTTTTTAAGCATTTCATTAACTCTATTGTTGAAATAAACCTGTAAATCCTTACCCTTTGTAATACCGAGCTCCTTCATTTTAGCCTGACATACAGGACATTCGTTTTCCCAAAGCTTATGACCCTTAATAGCCTCATCTCCACCGATATGGAAATATTTATATGGGAAAAGCTCTGCAACTTCAGTTAAAAGCTTTTCAACAAAATCATAGGTTTCTTCCTGACCTGCACAAAGAATATCTTTAGTAATTCCGTTTTCACAGAACACATCGTAATTCCCTTTCAAGCAGGAAAGTTCAGGATACGCAGCAAGAATTGCTACTGTATGACCCGGTAAATCGATTTCAGGAATAATGTCAATGCAAAGATTTTTTGCATATTCAACTATTTCTCGGATTTCATCCTTTTTATAGTAGTGGAAATATTCATCTCCACCCTTCTGAATACCACATTTACTTAATATCTCAGCACCACCGAGTAATTCATACTGTCGTTTACTACTGATTTCATTAAGTAACGGAAAAACTTCACTTTCGATTCTATACCCCTGGTCATCGCTTAAATGCCAATGGAATTTATTAATCTTTAAAAGTGCAAAACTATCAAGAGTCTTTTTAACTGCATCTACACCGTAAAAATGTCTTGATTCATCCATCATACCACCACGATATGAATATTTTGGAAAATCATATATGTATGAGCAATTAACAACAGCTTTACCACTTGAAGCCTTTGATTGCATAATCATTAATTTAAGAGTAACTGCACCGTAAAATGCACCATTTTCGTCAGATGAGGAAATTTCAATACCCTCCGGTGTAACTCTTAATTTATATCCTTCTTGCGGAATTTTTTCATCCTTTAAGAACTTAATGCAGCCCTGATGTGCATCCTTTTTAGTCTTAAGGAAATTTGAAAGATATTTTCCTGCCCTTATAAATTCAGGATAACATAAAACTTCAGTATCAGGAGTTACAGTATATGTACCGTCAAGAACGTCATATTTCTGAGGCTTTGGAATTATACTATACTTTGGTGCTTTCATTCCATTTCCTCCACCACTTTTCTGCAATAGTCAGGAACATCGGAAATAAGAGCATCACAGCCCCATTTTGTAAATCTGATAATTTCCTCTTCCTTATTAACTGTCCAAGGATTAACTGCCATTCCTAAGTTGTGAAGCTCCATAACCTCTTTTTGAGTAATAAGCTTTCTGTGAGGATGTGCAGCATTAGCATTTAACTGTTTACAATACTTCGCAACACCAAATGTCATAATTTCATTACCTAACTCATCATCCTCATATAAAAGACCAGTCTTAACATTACTGTCAATTTCCTTAACAAGTCTTATACACTCAGGGTCAAAGCAGGATACGATTGAATTTTCAATAATTCCGTATTCGTGAATTGCTTCAACAACCTTTTTTACAAGGTCACAATCCTTCTTTGGTGGCTTAATTTCAATATTGATTAACTTCATTGACCTTGTCAAATCAAGCAATTCAGGAAGTGTTGGTAAAGTAACTCCCTTAAATTCATCACTGAAATATGAGCCGAAATCATATTTTTTAAGCTCTGCAAGTGTCATTTCATCAACTCTGCCAACACCGTTTGATGTTTCGTCAATTGTGTAATTATGACAAATTACAATATGACCGTCATTTGACAAATGAACGTCTGTTTCAAGACCATCTGCATCGAATTCAATTGCTTTTCTGAATGCAGGAATAGTATTTTGTGGAGCTACTTTATTTGCTCCTCTATGCGCTAAAACAAGTGGCATAAAAAATTCCTCCTTATATAAAGGTTAAATTTTCACAAATATAGTTTAACAAACTAAAATGCCACTTGTAAAGTATTATTTTATTTTTTTATAAAATTCTTCACATATTTCTACAATTTTAAACTTAAATTTATACTTATTTCCATTGGAAACAATATCATTTTCATTATAATTCAGCACATCATCAATATTACATTCTGCCTCTGCAGCAGGTAAACACATTGGAGGAAACATAATACACCACCAATTCTGCCCCTTACCCTCACCTATCACAACCTTAACAGCTGTGTAATAGCCTGCAGGAAGCGTTACTGAATTATCATAAGTTCTCGTTTTAAAATATTCCTTTTGAACAGTAACCTGAACATCGTAGTCAAAGCCTTCATTTATTATTACTTCCTTTGCAGTAACTTCTAACATATCAATATGAGGTGATATTTTATCAAGGGCTTCATCTACTGTTACAGACCCATCAAAAATCTCTTTTCCTTTAAGTAGTACTGCATCACGGACTTTTAATTTTAAATTCTGGTCTTCAGTACTGTCAGAATTTGCAATGACGTGCATTCTTAACATTTTATCTCTTATTCCGTCACATTGATTTGAAAATGACGAAATATTTCCAACAAAACATATAATTAATGATAGCAATATTGACAACTGAATTTTTAAATTCTTTTTCATTTAAATCACTCCTGTTAAATTGATTTTTAACAGATATAATGAATTTTAAACAAAAAAATAACGGAGAACAAATCTCCGTTTAAAAATGTAATAAAAATAGTTGCCCCACAAAGTCGGTTGCAGTGAATACTAACCTGCATGTTAAGCAGGTGGGTGCCGTCCGTACCATATCTGTGCTCCCTTCTTCCGTCATAAGGACGGGAGGTCTGCTCCCAATGGGCCGAGAATAGGCTCCCTTTTAAAGAGTGTTGGGTTAATATCATCTGCAGTTATCGGGCTTCGCAGGGTAATATAAGTTTATTAAAAATTTTTAAAATTATTCCTCATCAAATGCGAATAATTCTGATAATCTTTCCTCGAAAATTTTGCCAACTTCGTTAAATTCATTGTCATCTTCGATAGGCTCAAGATATGTTTCACCGTCTTCTTCACAAACCTTAAGAATGATAAGTTCACCGTCATCATCAATGATTTCTTCTGCCTCATCATAAACAGGAAGAAGTGCAACGTACTTTGCTGTATCTGTTTCGATTCTGTCAAGCTCTTCAAAAACGTGTTCAACACCATTTTCGTCAATTACTGACACAAGGTCAGGATTAAATTCTTCACTCATATTTATAGCTCCTTTATTTTTATGAGATTATTTTACAATAATTTTATAAATGAGTCAACTGTTAAATATTGAAAATGCCGTACATAAAAGTACGGCAAGATACTTATAAAACATAAACACCTGACTCTAAAACAACAATTTCCTTACCACAGGAACGAAGATACTTGTAAACAGGCTCATCAAAAATTCTGTAATCACTTACAGTATAATCCTTAAGATTAATTGTTCTTACCTTTCTTGAATCCTTATTACAAATATAAAGAACGTTATCATATTTAGAAATTGCTACCGGATTCTGAAAGGATGTAGATTCCTGGGAACCTAATCTCATACTGAATTTTTTATAAGTTGTGGAATAACAAACAACACAATTTTTTTCAGGAACAACGCTCCAAAACTGATTTCCATCAACTACAACGCCGTTAATTTCACTTCCCTGATAACTAAGGTCACATGACCAAATCATATCACCCTCAGGAGAGAAAATTCCTGTTTCACCACTATCATAGACAACAACTGAATGTTTACTTGCCATTATATCAGCATCGCAGGAAACATAGTCTCCTAATTGCTCTGCTATTTTTTTGTATTCTGCACCAAACTTATTAAGAAGATAAACACTTTTGGTAACAGGAGTATTCTGCATTCTTTTTATATCATATCCGTAAAAATTAACCTTAACAGCACCGTTTTCAAGAACTGTTTTCTGAGTAAAAATGATACCATTTGAGAATGCGATGATATCGTAAACCGAATCAACAATTTTATGCATAAAATCACCGCTAAAATATATAAAATTTAAGTTATATGCTTTTGAACGATAATATTATACATATTTTTTACTCTTCGGTCAATACTCTTAATTTGTTTTTGCAACCATCCTCACTATACATACATTTCGTGTTTGTACAAACTACCCTTTTCTTTCCATCAAAGCAAATTATTTCCTGCAGAATTACATTTCTTTCATAATAAGTGCAATATTGCTCATAAGTAAATTTCGTTTCACACATTTTCATTTCTCCTAAATCATTATTTACATAAACATATTCAGACATAGAATATTTTAAGCAAAAAAATAATAAAAATTAATTAAACGTAACTTTTGGAGGATTTCTAGAAAATGGGAAAAGTATTTTTGATTATTTTATTTTTTCTTTATGTTTTTGTTATTGTAATTACAATGATTAAATCAAAGAGATTTTTTACTGTAATGTTTTTAAGTGCGCTTCAAGGAATAAGTGCCCTATTCACAATAAATCTTCTTGGACAGTACCTGACAATACATCTGCCTGTAAATTGGTGGACAATTTCAGTTTCATCAATTGGTGGAGTATCAGGAGTAATAATGTTACTGTTATGTGATGTATTTCTTGTATAATATTATTAAATTATATTGATTTATAAAAATAATAATGTTAAAATGATGTTAAAAATAATGCCTTTGGAGGAAAAAATAATGAAAAACATTAAAAAATCCATGTCAATTTTTTTGGCAATTGTTATGACATTTTCTATTTTAACCTTAACCGTTAATGCTACAACATTAGACATCGCAGAAAAAGATGAAGAATGCTCTCATAATTACAATTCAGTTGTAACTGCTCCAACATGTACAAAATACGGTTATACTTCATTTATTTGCTCTTCTTGTAATGACACATATTATAAGGATATAGTTCCAGCAACAGGTCATAATTATGAATCAACAGTAGTTGCTCCTACTTGTACAGAACAGGGTTACACAAAATATACATGTGCTTGTGGTGACACATATATAGATGAATATGTTGATGCGACAGGACACAGACCTTTGATTTCAGCATATGTTAACACTATTCCTGCAACATGTATAAAAAAAGGTAGCTATGATATTGTTACATATTGTATAGATTGCAATACAGAAATTAACAGAGTTACAGAAAGAACACCTGCAACAGGCCATAATTATATTAACGGAAAATGTGAAAACTGCGGTGTTGAAGATGTTTACTACTATAACGGTACATTCAGAATTGAGACTCCATCAAGAACTGAAATCCGTCACAGAGATGGTATTAAGCTTCATGCGAAAATTGACGGAAACGCACCATCAGGTAGCTATATTATGTGGACAGCAGATAATAATAATTTCAATACAACTAAGCTTAACAACGGAAAAACTTTAAAAATCGTATCTGAAAAAAGAGGTACAACAGTATTTACAGCAACTCTTTATAGTAATGAAGGTAAGGTTCTTGATACGGATACAATTGAAATGAATTCAAAAGCAGGCTTTTTCCAGAAAATAGGAAGTTTCTTCCGTTCACTTTTTAACAACACCGTAATTTATGAAAACTAAATAAATTTTAAATCGGAGCAGATTTTGTTCCGATTTTTTATGTATAATAACAGTTTAAATGCTTTACTATTTAATTTATTTATGATAAAATTATTTTAATTATGAGTTAGAGGTGTGCGTATGGAGTTTTTTGCCACATTTATTGAAATTCTTGGTGTTATCGCTTTTTCAATTTCCGGTGCAATGATTGCAATCAGACGAAAAACTGACTTTTTTGGTGTTATTCTTCTTGCAATTATAACTGCACACGGTGGTGGACTTACACGAGACGTTATTTTCAGCTTCTCACCCCCTGCTATTTTCGGAATAAAATCATATATTTTAATTTGTGTTATCGTGGCTGTTATCGTTTTCTTATTCGCAAGAAAATTCAGCCATACATACCTTGAAAACGAGTCAAGAATTGAACATATAAACGATGTATTTGACGCACTCGGTCTTGGTGTTTTCGCAGTTATTGGAGTTACTGTTGCTTTGGAAAAGGGACATGATAATGATGCACTTATCTGCATTACATGTGGTCTTCTTACAGGTATTTGTGGTGGTATGCTTCGTGATGTCCTCACCAATAACACACCGTTTGTTCTTGTAAAAAGAATTTATGCTCTTGCAGCACTTGCAGGTGCTTTAGCTTACTATATTCTTCATAT
>JAEIGA010018445.1_pt1 | contig 10632 bp, 12 predicted proteins | sample 9270691 | NCBI WGS metagenome assembly JAEIGA01 (sample SAMN17057246, study PRJNA624740) | gut metagenome | biome: biome; isolation source: fecal sample | host: Bos grunniens | place: China: Xizang | collected 2019 | reverse complement strand
GTTGTTGTTAGTTTTGTATTAGCATATGATGGCACACCTATCTCGTCTACTAGAATCAGACGTGGAGAAATTAATAAAAATGGTGATGTGATAATCTAATTACAAAAACTTATCGATATGTTTATATGTTCATTTCGATAAAATAATTATAGAGCATATTAAATGTTCATATTGATAATTTTTATGTAAATTTGAGGTGGTTATATGGCAGTAAAAATAGATTCTAATTTGTGTGGGCACATTGAGAATTGTCCTGTACAAGGTTTATGCATTAAACTTTGTGAACAAGGCGCAATCATTGAAGAAGATGGGGATGTAAAAATAGTTCCTGAAAATTGTGACGATTGTGATCTTTGTATTCAAAATTGTCCTAATCAGGCTATTTCTAAAGCATAAGGGGGATTTTCAATGTTCAATATTGAAAGAGATGGTGAAGAACATCGTAAATTGTCTTACAATGATTCTAATTGTGTAGGCTGTGGAATTTGTACTGATGTTTGTCCAACTTCTTCTTTAAGGTTAGGACCTCTTGTTCCTATTGCTAGAGGTTTAATTGAAATGGATTTAATCTCAATTAATGCAGATACTTGTGTATTTTGTGGTTTATGTTCAGTTGCTTGTCCATTTGAGTCATTATCATTAGAAATCAATGATGAAAACATTAAAAAAATGGGTAATTATCCAGTTTGGGATGTCGAATCAAAAGTTGATGATGAAGAATGTATATACTGTGGCAGATGCTATTCAGTATGTCCAAGAGATTCAATTATTTTTGAAAGGAATCTTCCAGACCCTGTATCTTTGATTAGGGGTGAAATTTCAATAGATGACGATAAATGTATTTATTGTTCTTTCTGTGCGGATTTATGTCCTGCAGATGCAATTATTATTTCTAATTCTCCTACATCTAGTGTAGATTTATTAAATAATTCTATTGAAGTAGATTTATCAAAATGTGTACAATGTGGAATATGTAAAAGAGTTTGTCCTGAAAATGCAATTAAACAAATCTGTTCTACTTGTATGTTAAGGGAAGAAATTCCTATACCTGAAATCACAGGTAATACATTTATTGCAGAAGAAACCTGTGTAAATTGTTCATGGTGTTCTGAAATTTGTCCGGTTGATGCTATAACTATTTCCAAACCATTTGAGGGTAAATTAGAATTAGTTGAGAATGAGGCTGAAGAGAAATTCTGTAAAGGCGACTCTTGCCATGCATGTCAAGATGTATGTCCTTGTAATGCTGTAACAATTGTTGATGGAAAATCAGTTACTGATTTGGACTTCTGTAATTTATGTGGAGCTTGTGTAACTGCATGTCCTCAAGATATCAGGATATTAACTAGAACATCAATGAAATTGAGCAATATTAATTCCGATTCCTGGAATGAAATTTTAAATTCAATGATAAATGGAAAATAGAGAGATTTTCTCTCCATTTTCAAATTTTATTTATTATATAATCTCGTTCTTTTTTTAAAAAATTATTTATGTTAGATTGGGTTTTTTGAGTTATATTGGACATATAACTTCCAACAAAGAGCACTATTATTAATAATCCTCCGATAATTAGGATTAATTCAGCACTTCCCTGCCCTTTGTTGTCTAATTTTTGTTTATACATGGGTTCTGTTGTCAAGAATGGTGTTCCTGACATCCATAATGTCGTCTTTTGCTTTTAAACTTTTATCACTTGTGTCCATATATGATCGATATATGGTTAGTGCAAGTAGAGCAATAACAATAACACCTCCGAATAGGAGAATGTATTCTGCTGCTCCTTGACCTGAATTTTCATTGATGAATATTTTCAAATTTTTCATAGTTTTCACCAAGTTAATATTGTATTTTTTTCTATATTAATATTACTATATTATAAAAAAGTATTACTAATTTTATTTTTTTTCTCGTTTTTTATCCTTTTTTTCCATTAAATTTATAAGGGGTGTTGTAGATATTCTATATTAGTTAAAATATAGAGTGATTAATTAAACTAAGGGTGAAAACATGGGAAATACTATAAAATTAGTTTCAGGTTTTATTTTATTTGTAATTGGTATTCTCATAGCATATGAGACAAGTGTATATAATTTACTAGATATTCTGTTAATAGTCGGTCTAATCATTTCTATTGTTGGAATAATCTTAATTATTAGTTATTTTGTAGAATATAATGCGGATAGGACTACAAACATGCTTAAAGACTTTTTAAGCTCAGATGAATTTAAGGCTCCTTCTATTGGAAAAACATCTTCTTTAGGAAAATCATCTTCTTTAGGAAAATCTTCATTTGGTAGATTTGAAAGAAAACCTAAAAATAATCCTCCTTCTTTAAATCCTCAGAATGAATTTAATGAATATGACGATTCAGGTTATGAAGATCTTGTATTAGAGGACATTGAAGAATATGATACAGAACAATATCTTAGGGATGATTATGATGATGTTGTTGCTAAATCTGTATTAAATGTTGTTCCTCAGGAAGAAGCTGATCTTGATTTTGATAGACAATTAACTTTTACTCCTCGTTATGATAAACCATTAAAGGTTACTAGAGCTCCAAAAAGACGTGAAGAAGATTATTTTGTTGAGGAGATTCCACAATTTGACGAGGAAACTAATAAATCTGATGAAATTATTAAAGTGTTAACTGAAGAACCTATTATTCCGGAACACGTTGAACCTCAACCTCCTGTGGTTCCTCAAGTTTCAGAACCTAGGGATATTAAAATTGATTTAAACAATCCTGAAAGTTTACCAGTACCAAAATTACTTAAAAGTTATGTAATCTCAGATACTGGACTGGTAACTTCACAAGAAGCTTTTGATCAATTAGCCGTTAATGTCAATAAAGAAATCATGTTAGAAATTCCTTCTTTGAATGATTTATCTGATAGATTTTTATCACATGTTCCAACAATTTATTCTAGGGTTATCATTGATGAATTTGATATTTCTGATATGTCTTACACATTTTTAATTTCCTCTCTTTTAAAACAAGGAGTTCATATTAAAACTGTTCCTAAAGTACATACAGTTAATTTAATTACTGATGATTCTCATGCAATGATTATCTCTGAAGGACAAAATGACTTTGAATATGGAGCAATTTATGATGACAGGTCATCTATTTCAAACATAAGGGCTAACTTTGAAAAAACTTGGAATATAGCTTCTAATTTAGATGAAAGTATTATTATTAATGCTATTGGAGGAGCAGCATAATGGAAATTAGATGGTTGGGGCATTCAGCTTTTGAAATTATCAGTGATGATAATGTAAAGATTTTAATTGATCCATTTATTAGTAATAATCCAGCTTGTCAAGTCCCGGTTGAGGATTTAAATCCAGATATTATTTTAATTACTCATGGTCACTCTGATCACTTTGGGGATGCATTAGAAATATCTAATAGTACTAATGCCCCTATAGCTTGTATACATGAAATTTCACTCTTTTTAGCTAAACAAGGGATTCGAAACATTGGCGTAAATATTGGTGGATCATTTATCTTTAGAAATATTAAATTTACAATGCTCGATGCAAAACATTCATCTGATATCGATATTGTAGAAGAAATTACTCCTGGCGGTTCCGCTGCTAGTTTTTTAATAACTTTCGAAGATGGAACTAAAATATTCCATGCAGGGGATACTGGTTTATTCGGTGATATGAAAGATATTATCGGTGATATTTATAAACCTGATGTTGTATTAATTCCAATTGGAGACAAATTTACAATGGGTCCATTCGAAGCAGCTCTTGCTTCCATGTGGTTAAATCCAAAAGTAGTTATTCCAATGCACTATAATACATTCCCACCTATAGAACAAGATCCGGCAATTTTTGCTAATTTTGTAAGTCAGTTTAACCCTAATATTGATGTAGTGGTTATGAATCCGGATGAATATTATGAATTTAATCCTGAAGATTATCAGGATTAATTTTTTTCATATTTTTTTCTTTGATGATATTCTTCATCGATGTCACATTTTCCAGAAGGCAACACCCTTACAATGTCATCCAAAGTCAATAAATCATCTTCATTAATTTTACTAAGTATTTTTTTAGCTATTGCTTCTTTTTTTGTAAATCCTGGTTTTAAAACAACAAAATTTTCACAATGTGCTTCAAGGGCATCAATCGGTCCGGCCATTATTCTTTTTCCTTCATAATCTACAATGCCCACTGCTATTTTTACTCTTGCTCCTCTAATGTAATTGCGATGACCTCTTATAACAAATGACCCTTTGGCTAAAAATTCTCCAGATTCCGGTGTTTTTGAAACTTGCTCTGGGCGCACCCAATATACGTCTTGAGATGTGAAACCCAATGACCAAGCAGATGAAAATGATGCTGCAAACTCTCCAGATTCTTTAAGGATATTGTCATTTAATTCATTCCCATTTAATTTTACTGCAGTTGATGTTGCACCATGTATATCTGCATGCAAATAAATGTCTTTTGGGTCTAAATATTTTTTCACAATGCTTTCATTTGTATTTGCGTCACGACCGCCAACAACTAAAATGTTATCGGAGCTCACAAACCATCTTAACTTTTCATACCATTTAAGGTTTTTCTTAACTCTCTTTTTAGGAGTGGAAACGTTTTCCATAGCTATATCTTTTTTAACTTTTATTTCTTCAAGTTGTTTTTTAGTATTTTCAATAGCTATCAGTGCACCTTTTGTTTTTCTTTTAGCTTTTTTAGCTTTTTCATAATAGATTTCTGCATTTTCAGGAATTGGTAATTTTGGATCAATAATTAATTGTGTATCTTCAATGTTTAAAGTTAATACTCCTAATTTGTCTATTGATTCAAAAATTTGAGCTTCAGCCATACCATCTTTTTTAGCATTTTTTAGGATTTTGCCAATTTCTTTAAAAGAATAGTCCTTACTCCTTGCTGAGTTAACAACATTAATAATGTTTTGAATGGTGGGATAATTAGAATAAATAACTTCTCCTTTATGTTGGCACTCTTCGATTGTTGTATTAAAATTATCAAGGGTTTCTTGTTGTAAACGTAACCTTTTTTCAAACTTGTTTACTTTTTTATTCCAGGCTGCTTCTTTTATGTCTTTTATGCCGGTGTTTACTTTTTTGGAATAAAATTCATCACAAGCTTCATTAAAATTTGAATAGTATGTTTTTTCAAAATCATTATATTTAATCAAGTCCAGTGGAACGACATCCTCTTTTGATTCATTTTTTACAATTTGAGGTTTTGCGGATTCATTCTTTAAATTATCAAATAATTTTTTAAGACTTTCATATAATGCATTAATTTGCGCATCAGTCAATTCATTATTTGGGGTGTTTTTATCAATTTCAGTAATTTCATTGGCTCTTTTTATGATTTCTTCTGCATATAGGCTGCCTAAACCATTTCTAGCAAGGGTTCTTACTGCATCACTATCTTCCATAAAAATTGATTTGAATTTTTCTTCATCAACAGTAATTGGATTTATTCCTCTTTCTTCAGGGAATATGTATTCTTTTTTAGAGCTTATGTCCCTATCGCTCCAATGTTTTCTTTTTAATGGTAGAATAATATTATTTTCTTCATCCAAAAGAATTATGTTTCCTTTATCAAATAATTCAACAATGATTGTGTATTCTTTATCTTTTTTAACTTTGATTTCCACTACCCGATCAAAATTATGTTGTTTAACACTTTCCACATGAGCTCCTTTTATTTTTTTTCTCAAAAGCATTGGAAATGTTGGAGGGTTGGTCGGATTTTCAAGAGGATATTGGCTAGTATGTATCCTTGAACCACATTGCATTACTAAATCTACTCTACCGGTTCCTGCAACGTGAAATCTCATTACAACAATATCATTAGTTGGTTGGAAGGATTTATCGACTCTTGCACCGCTCAATAAATTATTTAATTCATCACTAATTGTATAGATGTCTACGTTAGACATGGATTTCATTATAAAACACCTTTATTTAATCAATACTTTAATATATTATAATCACTAAAATTATATTAATATATTTAATTATGGAGGATATCAATGGACACAACTATTAAAGTTACAAGTATTCATATTATTTTTGGTCTTATTGCAGCTTTGATTTCAACTGGTTTGACAGTAGGTTGGTTTGGATTTAAAAATGATATTTTTGCAGGTTTTGTTGCATTAATCATACTATATTTTGTTGGCCAATTATGTCAAAAAATGGCTGGTGATGAAATTTCCGGATTCACCCAATGGTTATGGGATGGAATTTCACCGTTCTTTTTCACTTGGGTTATTGCATATACATTATTTGTAATGTATTTATAATCCCCCAAAGAAAATCCACATAAATACTATTAATAATGCTGTAATAAGCAAAACTGGAGCTATAATTTTACTAACGGCCACAACTGAACTGATTGTTGATATTAATTCAGTTGAATTATTTGGCCCAAAAGTATTAAGATTTTTAATCTTTTCGGTTCCAGTTCCAACTTCTACTTTTTCTAAATCTTGTAAAGCTTCTTGAATACTTTCTCTAACATATTCAATTATTCTTTCTCTTTTTGCAACTCCGATTGGATTATATCCTCTTGATATTGTATTTACTGTATGGGTATCAGTAGTCATTACTTCTATTTCATCAATATCCAAATCCTTCACGGCATCCATTATTTCTTGTCTAAATCCAATTTCCATGTTGTTGGAATCAAATAGAACATATGCTGTTCTTTGACTGTCAACTTCAATAATCATGGTTTTTATACCGCTTTCACCGATACCTTCCTGTTTATTTAAATCAGGCATGTCATTTTGCCAGCAGCCTATTTTAATTGAATCCTTATTTTGATCGGGATTAATTTTATCGATAACATCAATTAGATGGAATACTTCGGAATTTCCAGGAAGAACTTCACCACTTTCGGGAGCAAATGAATTATGACAATCTACAATAACGGAGTCTTTAACATTACATTTGCTTCTGCTCTGAGCCATCATTGTTAAACCGACCCCAAATTCAATATCGTCCACTGCTTCCGGTGCAAAGGTAGATAATATGACCATACCTTCATTGAAGAATTGCACACCAATATTTGCTTTTTCAGAATTGTATCTGACAAATTTACTTGCATCTGGTGAATATGTAATCTTTTCCAAACCTTCTTTTACAGTTTTTTCGATTTTATCAATTTCGGATACTGCAATTGGATTAAAATCGTGAGTAGAAGGGCCGTGAGCCACCATTGTAAAATGATTAAATTTATTTGCAAGGATAGTTGGCATATTTGAGCCTCCCAAATCTCCAAGTGGACCTGGATGGACTGATGGAGAAATAAACAATGCTTTTATTCCTTCTTCAGTTCTAAAACTAATAAATGTTACAACAGTATCAATAGCTTCACTCATGTTTTCGAATAATCCTTCTAAGGAGTTTGATCCTTCATTCATATGTGCAATAAATAAACTTAATAAATCCAAAACCCCGATTCCTAAGTTTTTCTTAAATGGTGAAGCAATAACTTTAATAAATGCATAAATTGCAAGAACAAATATGATTCCTGCTATGATTGCTTTTAATGTAATTTGTAAAATAATAGGTCCAATAAAACTGGTGTCAGTAACTAAAAATGTAATTAAGGTATACATTGCTAGAATTAATAAAGGCTGAATCAACCCGGCTCCTGCAGCTATTGAAAATCTTACTTTAGAAGTTGCCCAAAAGACCAATGTATTGAATCCATAAATTAAAACACAACCAAATAATAATGAGTTTAAAAATAAATCCCATCCGGTTATTCTTGAAATCACTCCTCCAACAACAATTACTAAGCATAAAAAGGTCATTGAAAGAGCTGAAAGAAACATTGAATGTTTAATTTTTAAATTAATACCATTAAGACTACTTATTGTCTGCTGATTAAGGGCTCCGCTCATTATGGAAGTAAACCCAAAAACCATTAAACCGAATACTCCTCCATAGATTATGTCTTCTATTATTCCGAGGGGGGTAAAATCAATTATATAATATACACTACCCATGATAAAACTAATTACAATCATTCCTATAATTGAAAATTTAGTTTTTGGCAGGGTTGTAATATATTTTGATAATCCTGCAACGCTACTCATACTTGACATATTTTTCTCCAGTATTATTTTTCGCCATTAAATTTATTAAATCTAAAAATTTTATATATTGTTAGAATTTATATTTTTTTTAATTAAAATAAATTATTATATCAAGGTGTAAAAATGGAAAGAAAATTAAATGTTCCAATTAAAGATGAAAATTTATCTGAATTAAATGCAGGAGATGTAGTTTATTTAACTGGTAATATTTTAACTGCAAGAGATCAGGCTCACAAACGCCTTCTTGAGCAAGGAGCTCCATTAGATATTGAAGGAGCAGTTTTATTCCATGCTGGACCTATCATTTCTAAAAAAGACGATGAATATGAAATGGTAGCAATAGGCCCTACAACTTCAATGAGGATGAACCCTTATCAAAGTGATGTTTTGGATATGGGTGCGAAAATTGTCATTGGTAAAGGTGGTATGGATGACACTGTTCGTGAAGCATTAATCAGAAATGAAGCAGTTTATGTTGTAGCTACTGGGGGATGTGCAGCATTATATGTTGATGCTGTTGAAGAAATCGAAAGTGTGGACTGGTTAGACTTAGGAATGCCTGAAGCGATATGGAATTTAAAAGTTAAAGATTTTGGACCGCTTATAGTTGCAATGGATAGTCATGGTAATAGTTTATATGACTGATTTTGTAATTAAAAGTAATACTTAAATATAATTTCATTTATAGTATATTTTAATTTATATGAATTTTAAAAATATTTTTTGGGAAGTGTTATTATGGATGATATTAATGTAGCAGCTGAAAAAAAATTGAAATCAAGAATGACTAAAATTAGAAAATGTAATAGGGAACCTGAAGAAAAAATAAAGTTTTCAGAAAAGTTTGGAGTTTCTTTTGAGGTTGAATTCCAAAATAAAAATCCTGATAAATTAACTGATGGTATTACTATTTTCACAAGCCCTGAAGGTAAAGTTTTGTTTGCTGAATATTATTACCAAGTTCCTGAAGATGAAGAATATACTTCTGTGGATATTACTGAAAAACAATTAAAATCCATTTTAGAATTTTTCGATGATTTCAAATTACAATTTGATGACTCTGATTAGATGATAGTTAATAGTTCTTTAGATGAAGTCAAAAAAAGAGAAAAAGCTCTTTTAATAATTAAAGATTTGATTGAAAATGAAGGCAGATCTTCATTATTCGATTTGACCGGGTTATCTGGTGGATTTATTGCATCACCTTCTGAAATCAGTCTTTTAGAAACATATGTTGGTCCTGCAGTTTTTGAGCAGGAACTTCAAGATGTTGGAAAAGAGCATATGGGTGGAGAGAAAATTATTCCATTAAATAGAACTTCTTCAGGAATATTAGCCACTATTTTAACTTTAGTAAATAAAGATTCTAATGTAGTACATTATTTGGCTGAATTGCCTGCTCATCCATCTATTCCAAGAAGTTGTAATTTGGTTGGTGCAAATTATTTCGAAACCGATAATTTTGATGATTTTTCAATACCTGAAAATACTTCATTGGTTGTTGTAACAGGTTCAACAATGGATCATAAAGTAATCGATGAAGATGAATTTAAGAAAGTTATCGAAATGGCTCATGAAAAGAACATACCTGTCATGGTTGATGATGCATCCGGTGCTAGGCTTAGAACAGTTGTATTTAATCAGCCTAAAGCATGTGATATGGGTGCAGATATTGCAATCACCAGTACTGATAAATTAATGCCCGGTCCAAGAGGCGGACTCATGGCTGGTCGTAAGGATTTAATTGATGAAATTAAAGTTAAAGTCAATCAATTTGGTCTTGAAGCACAACCTCCTGCTGTTCTTGCAATGTTAAACGGCATTAAGCATTTTGATGAAAATAATTTAATTAATAGTTTTTCTAGAAAGGATGAATTATTTGAATTGTTAAATGAAAAATTTACTAATTTTGAAACTACACCTACTGGAGTGATGATTTCACCTGAAGGTTTAGCTAATGAAATTTCTGTTCAGCATAATTTATCTGATAATGATTTGGCATTTGTATTTTCATTTTTATTATTAAAAGATTATGGGATTATTACAATTCCTGCGGTTTCAATGCCTGGTGCATCTGCTACAATACGTTTTGATTTATCAACTAATGATGCATTTAATCTGGATTTAGATGATTTATGTAAAAAAATAGAATCTTCATTTAATAAGCTACAGGAAGTAGTTATTAATGAAGATGAATGTAGGGAGATTGTATTTTAGTTTTTGATAATACATTCTCCGGAAATTACTTTTTCTAAGGTTCCATCAATTTTTTCAACAATCAGAGCACCGTCTTTACCGATACCTACCACGTAAGCGTCATAGTATGTGTTGAATGGTTCTCTGACTTCTACGATTTTACCGATTGTGTATGAGCGTTTTCTCCAATCTTTTAGGATTGCTTCATAATCTGTTTCGTAGAAAATTTCGCTGATTTTTTCAAATTCTTCAAGGAAGGTTTTAATTAAAAGATTTTCATCCCCAACCCTTCCAAGCTCCTTCTTAAGTGTGGTTGTTCCCGCTTGAAG
>JAEIGA010018444.1_pt1 | contig 10632 bp, 5 predicted proteins | sample 9270691 | NCBI WGS metagenome assembly JAEIGA01 (sample SAMN17057246, study PRJNA624740) | gut metagenome | biome: biome; isolation source: fecal sample | host: Bos grunniens | place: China: Xizang | collected 2019 | reverse complement strand
CAACATTGTGAACTGTCTTTCCTGCGATTTCAACTTCTGCATTCTTATAACCTACAGAAGAAAATACGAGGATTCCCTGAGATGGGACGGTAATCGAATAGAGACCGTCTGCATCTGTCATTCCTCCGGTCATGCTGTCCTTGAGCTGGATCGCTGCGAAAGGAACAGGCTCACCGGTAGACGAATCTGTTACAGTTCCGGTTACAGTGATGTTCTGTGCGAAAGCTGCAACAGACATCATCATCGCCAGGACTGTAAGAATCAGTTTCGAATTCTTTGTTTTTAGGGTCATGGTTGAATCTGTTATTTTATTGTTTTTTAGTTGCAAAATTGATACAAGTATCTGATGGTCAATGCATTGCACGCCAAAGCGCGCCCTAATGGGGATTTAGGGCGCGTAAAGTTACACTTTTATTTGCGATTAACAATTCAGTGCCATGCACTTTTCTGTGAATCCGACTGTCTTTTTTACAGGAAGCCTGTGGAATTTCGCGACTGTCAGAAACGGTAGCCGAGAGATACTGCCAATGTGTTGGCGATAGTGGAGTTGCCTGACAGATAGGCAATGTCGAGTCTGACTCCGGCAAAGTGAATACCGGCACCAACACTGACGAATGATGGTAACACAGACTGGCCGCCGTATCGATATCCGGCTCTTACAGAAACAAGGTCGTGATAGGTATATGAGGCTCCGAGCGATGCTCCGAATCCTCCGGCAAAATAATATTCAGCATCAGCCTGAGCATCAATCGAATGCACTTCTGCAAAGTTCATCTCATAACCAACTCCCAATACTCCTGCTGTCGGTAGAGGATACTTGATTCCAGCTGCAGATGTAATGCCGTTACCAAGGTCAGAAACTCCGGCTGCGACCTTGAATCCATCGAAGCGGGCCATAAGGAAGATGTCAGCATCCAACGAACCATATGCAGAATTTTCAGTGAGGGTGGATGAAGCGTATCCCAAATTTACACCCAACGAAAGGATTTGGAGAAAACGATATGCTACACCGACCTTCACCTGCATGTCGGAGGGCTTGAACTGTCCTTTCTTCACACCGGAAGGATCGTATATGTCATACACCGGGTTCATGCCGTATGAAAAGCCAGCTGCAACGCCAATCTTCTGCTTGATATTATATGCTCCAGCTACGTTTATGACATTGGAAGCGATGCCTCCTGGTGTCCAAAGAGAATATCCTGCTGCAAAATCGCCATTAACTTCGGAGAATGGAACAGCTGCAGCATTACCGAATGCGGAATATGCAATAGAAGAGGTCTGTGTCAATCCCGCACCTCCTTTAGCAAGAGTAGAAGGGTCGTAATCGGCTGCAACAAAAGGAAGAGCCTGAGCTACAGCCATTACAGGCATCATCGCGGATACCAATATTGTAAGAATCGTTTTTTTCATAATGCCTATAGTTTGACTATGCGTCTTGTGTAATTTTTCCCGTTGATATCTATTGATACCTGATATATTCCAGGAGCGAATTGAGTGAGATCAAGTTTCGCAGGTGTGAACGGACTTATGTCGCTTACTCCGTTAAGTACAATCTGCCCTGATGAAGACAAGAGTTCATAATTGACACTTGCCTCTGTACTTGTTCTTATAAACAGGTAATCTTCTGTCGGATTAGGATACACATCCACATCCTCTTTGCTGTCCCTGACAAGTACTCGGAATCCCTGCTGTGCGGTTTCTCCTCTGATGTCAGTCGCCGTGATAGTGATATCTGAATATCCATAGTTCATCGGGGTTATATTGAATGACCCTTTCGCGTATGTTACATTCAGTACAGTTGTATTCGATATATCTATTTTATAATCAAGCTGTTCCCCGTCGTCATCCATGAAATATTCTCCCACAGGCAGAGTTATGGTTCCACCCGATTTGGATGAGAAAATGAAATCCTCTATATTCTTGACTGTGTATGGCTTGTGATTCTCCAGAATAGTGTAGTCAATAGTTCTTACTGTTTCAGCTCCGTAGATATCTGTAACTTTAAGTCTTGCACTATAATTGCCGGATTCATCTTCGAAACCCTTGATACGTATGATCGGCATGTTCCTCTGAAGGGTGTCAAGAGTTGCAGATTGTGAGTCGCACTCCATCTCTATGTTATAGAAATGTCCGTCCGGTTCGATGCACTCGAATTCAACTGCCACTGTCTCGTGAGGTTTCAAAGAAATAGATGCATTTTCCGGACCTTCGATTATTGGATTACTATTGTCTCCTGTCGTTACGGTGATGGTCTCAGAAAGGTCTGAGCGGTTTCCTGCAAGGTCGCTTGCAATTGCTGCCAGTTTATACTCTGTATTGAAATCCAGACCGGAAATGTCACCTTCTATGACATCTCCTGCTTCAGCCTTGCCGACATAGAACATTCCGAACATTCCATTATTCTGGCTCGGTTCTCCGTCCTTGCTGTAATATACAATCATTGAATATGGCGTTCCATCATCTTCATCTTCAGGCACGGTGATAGATATATGTATCGTATTTGAATTAGATTCAGCTGTGATTGATGACGGCTTCTGAGGCGCTTTTCCGCCCGAACCTGCGACACCCATATAGGCGTTTACAAGTCCTGCGCCCATATAATGGTTCCTGTTGAATGACGCGATGTCTGTTGTTTTGGAGAGAAGCTTTGCCTTCAATGCCTCGGCAGTAAAGCCAGGACCTCCGAATTTTGACAGGATAAGTGCAGCTACACCACTCACATGTGGGCATGCCATCGATGTACCCTGCATTCTTCCGTATCTGTTTCCTGTTATTGTGCTGACCACCTGGTTGCCTTTCTTCGCATCTCCACCTGGAGCCGCAATGTCCGCCCAACTTCCGTAGCATGAATAATATGCCCTTCTGTAATCTGCACCAACCGATGTTACCGCTATGACATTCTCATAGCTTGCAGGATGAGCATAGTCTCTATCTTCATTACCGGCAGCAAAAAATACCAATCCTCCGATCATTGGTCCAGTCTGCTGGCCATTTTCATCCACTCCTGCGTATTTGATGAAATAATCGACGGCATCCTTGATTGACTGAGGTGTGGATGTAGCATCAGTATATCCCCAACTGTTCTGGGATATTACAGCGCCATGGTCCGCTCCCCATTTGATCGCAGCAGCACCGGATCCGCTTTCCTTTCCCTGAAATATCTGACAGGACATGATTCTGACACCTTTGATGCCTTCAGCGTGATTTCCTCCGGCAATACCGGAAACTCCTATGCCATTGTTGTTTACAGCACTTATTGTACCTGCAACATGAGTTCCATGGTCTCCAGGAACGACTTTCGTTGTATTACTTATGAAATTGAATCCGTATCGTCTGTCACCCTTTTCATCCGGATTCTCCCACATGTTTGCATTGAGATCTTCATGTGAGAAATCTACACCCTCATCTACAACAGCTACAATGACATCCTCGCTGCCGGTAGTATATCTTTCCCATACCGGAACTACATTGATGTCGCATCCGCTGACAGATGAATTGGCAGATCCGTCATTGAAGTAATGCCACTGGTTCTTGAGCTCAGGGTCATTGAAAAAGAGCGCTTCTGATGATGCCCAAAGGCTCATGTCCTGAACTGAAATGCTGCCACTGCCGATTCTTTCAATCTGAGCAGGTACTTCGATGATCTCTACTCCTGGGATGGAAAGTCCGTTTGTAGCTGTCTTTGTCTTGATAGATTCATCATATGAAACGACATACCACTTATGGAGACCTGCTGCCCTTGTCCTTTCTTCAAAGCGTCCTGCATGCGGGAAGAGTCTCTCCATATTGCGGATATTTACAGTAGCTCCTGCTTCTTCCAGAGAGTTGATGTCATTGTTTTCGATATTCGCGACAAGCTCATCACTGACCTTGATTATCAGTTGTCCTGGCACGGTTTCTCCTCCATAATCGTTGACTATGGTATTGGTCTCATTCAGAGATGGTGTCATTTCCTGTCTGCATGATACAGTCGTCATTATAGAGACTGAAATGAGAAGGAGTCTTAATGTGTGTTTCATATGCCGTAAGATAATAAAGGGATGCCGGTTATGACATTGTCTTCCGGCACCCCATTATTGCGTTATAAAAATGTATTTAATTCTTGACTGCAGTCATTGAACCTGGGTTCCAGATTGCAAGGTTTCCGACATTATTGACGTAAGCCCAAATTCCCCACTGTTCCTCGAATTCGAAACCGGTAACATTACCGTTCTCATCTTTGGTGATGGTCAATGTAGTGCTGCCGACATCATGTCCACTCTCGCCGTCAAATCCAAGAAGAAGGAGGTCACCCTCTTCAGCATAGTAGTCGAGTGTTGCGGCCTGGCCGAATGGAACTGTGATTGTGGTCATTTCTGCATCAACGATACCGTATGAATCGTAGATAGCCTCGAAGCCATTAGCTGCACCTACAAGGTTAAGGAACCATACCTTAGTATCATCATCTGGGTCCTTGTATGCTTCTACAGGCCAGCTTGATGTTCCGCCCCAAACAGATTCGCCGGTAACAGTGTATGTTCCGAACAATGCTGCGAGAGGGTGGTCGAGGTCACGGATTGTAACCTTGCAAGTGTTCTCAGCGCCCTGTGCAACAGAATTTGTCTCAACGAACTCAATTGTGAAACTGAGGTCACCTGTATAATGAGGATAGTTGATGATCTCGAACTCGATGTACTGGGTTCTGCCCTCAGCAGTGAAGTTAAGAACACCTGAAGTTGTAAGGCAGTCGAAATGAGTGCCCTGCTTAGCTGTTCCATCCACAACCTTGAAGCTTACGCTCTCCTCAATACCGGCTACAGAAGCAAGTGTAACCGGAACTTTCAGTGTCGCACCCTCTGCTGAATATGTCTCGTCAACTGCCATTGAAGCTTTGTCGAAGGCTACGAATGCATTGGCATCATCAAAGATGTCAGGCTTGTTGATGTCGCACGACGCCAGCACGGCACCGCATGTCATCACAGCAAACAAATATTTCACTATTCTTTTCATAACATTCTGATCTTAATCGTTATTTACCTGTACTGTAACCCTCGTTCTGTACGAGATTCTCGTTGGCGTCCATTTCCCTCTGAGGGATAGGAAGAGCCCATTTGTAGCTTGGGAACTCGACGTTCTGGTTCATTGATCCGAGTGTGAATTCTGTACGGACAACAGACTTGCCCCAACGTGCGAGGTCATATACATAATGGCCTTCCCATGCAAGCTCCTTACGTCTCTCCTTCTCAACATCAGTCAATGTCGCTGCAGCATATGCAGACGCACCGCGGTTTGATGTGATCTGGTTGAGGTCCTCATGAGCAGCAGGTGTATTCTGTGCTCCGTTGAGGGTAGCCTCTGCTCTGTTGAGGTACATTTCCGAGAGTCGGAGAACTACGATATTGTTGCAGTCTGGAGCAGCATTATCACCCTTTCCTGGATATTTGTTTGTCCACATCTTTCCTGTCTCTTCGTTGACGTCAGTCCTGTAGGTCTGGAGTCTCACGTCATTTTCAGCGTACATTCCAAGAAGCTCCTGGCTTACCATCGGGTCTCCTGAACCTTCTGGGCTTGTGAGGTATGAAAGGTCCTCCCAGCTGCCGTAGTAGCCGTTAGTTCTCTTACCGTAAACCTCGAAGATAACCTCGCCAGAGCCAGTCTCTGCACCCCATACTGTAGGATACTCTTCTGCTGTCCACATTGTGTACTTGCCGCTGTCGATAACCTTTGTAGCATAGTCTGCTGCGTTCTGCCAATCACCCATGTAGAGATATACTCTTGAAAGGAATGCGCGGATTACGTTGATGTCTGCGCATGCTCTCGCATCCTTTACGCCCTGACGGACATATGCAGGATCGATGATTTCTTCTGCCTCAAGGAGGTCAGTAACAACCTGCTCATATACCTTTTCGACAGTCTCTCTCTTAGGCTTTGCTGCTGGATCGGCGTGAAGAACAACAGGTACGCCTGGAGAATCCTTCTTGTATGTATAAGGCTGACCGTAAGTAAGTACGCAAGCCCAGTGAGCGATAGCACGCTGGAAGAGAGCCTCTGCCTTAAGGTTGTTGAGGTCCTGAGGATCGCCTTTTCCTTCGAGATTATCTATCACATTGTTAGCTGCATAAATCATATAGTAGCTATATGCCCAGATCGAAGATGTGTTATCAGGTGTGTAGTTCCAGTTGTAAGAACCGGTACATCTGTTAGAGTTGCGGACTGGGTCCTTTACTCCGTTGCCTGAACGCATCTCTGCGTTGATCACCCAGTCCTGACCGTACCAACCCTGTGCAAACAAGTACACATAGTTTCCGCCAACGACCTTGTTGAGACCCTCATATGTAGAGAGTGTGAGCTGGTCACTCTGTGAGAGGACAGGCTCCTTGGTCAGAAAGCCTTCGCAAGCTGTGAGGCTGACTGCCATCACGGCTGTCATTATGTATGATGTTAATTTTTTCATAATCTTTCAATGTTTAGAATGACACTTCGATACCGCCGATGAAGCTCTTCACCATAGAGTGAGTTGCACCCATTGTATAACCGAGGTAACCTACTTCTGGGTCGAGAGCATTGAGATCATGGAATGTATAAGGGTTCAATGCGCTGACATAAACCTTGATACCATTCATCTTGATTTTGCGGAGTACGTTCTGCGGGAGTGTGTATGAGAGAGTCACGTCCTTGATACGCATGTAGTCACCCCTCTTGAGGAAACGAGTTGAATAACCTACATAGAATGCACCTGGGTTACCAGCTACAACCTTAGGTGTCACACCTGTGTCACCTGGCTTCTTCCAGTAGTTGAGAGCAACTGTAGTAGTGTTACCGTTCATATCGTATCCGTCATCGATATAGTTGTTTGTCTCAACAACCTTGTGACCTGCAACGAACTCGAAATATGCGCTGAGGGCAAGACCCTTCCAAGATACCTCTGTGTTGAAACCACCTGTAGCAACCGGCTCTGGTGATCCGCAGTATACATATCTTGCCTTTGAACGGTCGTTAGTAAGCTGGTTGTCAGCTGTCCACCAGAGGCCGTCACCAGTAGAAGGGTTAACGCCGTACCAGTCGCGGAGGTAGAAGTTGTAAAGGCTCATGCCCTCTACGATTCTTACTGGAGTACCGGAGTTGCTTCCTCCTACACGTCCGTCGCTGATCTCGAGGAATTCTGTGTCACCGAGGTCGAGAACCTTACTCTTGTTGAATGCGATGTTGAAGCCTGCGCTCCAGTTGAAATCCTCTGTGCGGAAGATGTCGCCTTCAACCATGAACTCGAGACCCTTGTTTCTGATAGAACCTACGTTCATGAAGTTAGAACCGAAACCTGTTGTATATGGTACAGTCTTGTTGAGGAGCATGTCTGTAGTGAGACGGTCGTAAACCTCGATGCTACCGGTAAGTCTGTGATCGAAGAATCCGTAGTCAATACCGACATTCCATGTCTTGTTCTTCTCCCATGAGAGGTTCTGATTTGATGGTGTAGATGGAAGCATGCCTACTGTTCCATTGTACTCTGTACTGCCATATGTACCGAATGCTCTGTATGGAGAGATGTTGTTGTTACCGTTCACACCGTAGCTTGCGCGGATCTTGAGCTGGCTGAGCCAGTTGCTTGCACCCTGCATCCAAGACTCCTGTGACATGTTCCAAGAACCACCTACTGACCAGAAGAGACCCCATCTGTTGTTAGCTCCGAAAAGTGAACTGCCGTCGGCACGTACCGAACCCTGGATGAAATATCTGCTGTCATAGTTGTAGTCGGCGATTCCGAAGAATGAGAGGAGAGACTCGTCTGCTACATAGTAGTCCACCTGGTCCTTAGCACCTGTAGATGTGTTAGGATAAGGAATCGCAGGATCGACCTCTGGTGAATATCCGTAGATGTAGTCATACTTGTCAGTCATGGCCTCCTGTCCTACAGTCACTCTTACATTATGCTTAGAAGCGTACATGTCAGCATATGTGATAGTATTGGAAGTTGTGTAACGCAAGTCCTTAGACCAGATGCTGAACAATGTAGCTGTACCGTCGTTGGTCTCAGGAGCCCAATACTGTCTTGAGTCTACGAGAACTGCCTCGAAACCGTTGGTAGTCTTGAATGTGAGCTGTGGGATCGGTTTCCACTCGAGGTAAAGATTACCCTGTGCCCTGTAGTCCTTATCATTATAAGTATCATAAGCGGCAACGGCTCTTGGGTTTGTCTTCGAGTTCTCCATGATGTTGTCATTGAAGGTTCCATCCTCATTGTACATAGGAGTCCAAGGAAGAATGCCCCACATTGCAACGATAGGGTTAGCGTAGTAAAGGTCACCCATCTGGCCTGAGTCTGAATCCGAGTAGCTGAAGTTCACACGTGCACCAGCCTTCAAAGTCTTTGTGAGCTGCATGTCAGCGTTGATACGAGCTGTGAATCGGTCATAACCTACACCATAGAATACACCCTCGTTCTTGTGATAAGCAAGTGAAGAGTAGAATGAAGATCTCTGGTTTCCGCCTGAAGCATTGATTTCATACTCCTGCAATGAACCGAGCTTTGTCAAGTCTCTATACCAGTCTGTAGTTCCGTTCTTAAGGAGCTCATTAGTGAAATAATAGTCACCATTCGGATCATCTGGATTGTGTCCTGCATTGATAGCCGCAGTACGTCTGTAGTCGATAAGCTCCTCGCCAGTCAAAGGACGGATCTTTCTGTCGTTGATGAGCTGCTGAACACCATACTTAGCTCTTGCAGAGAATCTTGCCTTTCCTGACTTACCTGTCTTGGTTGTAACGAGGATGACACCGTTCGCTGCACGTGAACCGTAAACAGAAGCTGCTGCCGCATCCTTCAACACTGTGATTGACTCTACGTCGTTAGGGTTAAGGAAGGTAGTGGATGAACCGCCACCGACACCCGCATTTGAAAGCTGGCGGAAGTCACCGTTCATTACCGGAATACCGTCGATTACCCACAATGGCTCATTTCCTGCATTTACAGAAGATGTACCACGTACGCGGATTGTCGAAGTTGAACCAGGCTGTCCTGAACCTGAAGTGATTTTTACACCGGCCATCTTTCCGGCAAGCATTTTGTCAACAGAGGTTGCAGGAGAATCTGCGAGACCTTCTGACTTGAGAGTGGTCACCGCACCAGTATTGGCTTCGCGGCTGACTGTACCATAAGCCACTACGATTACATCGTCAAGTGTCTCAGAATCAACCTTAAGGTCTGCATCGATGGTGCGGTTGCCGTTTACAGGCAGCTCCAAAGACTTATAACCTACCGATGAAAATACCAGCACTGCGTCATTTGTGACCGTGATTGAGTAATGTCCGTCAGCATCAGTGATTACACCGTTCATGGTGCCTTTCTGATGTACTGATGAGAATGGTACAGGGTCTCCATTGGAAGCATCCCTTACATTACCTGTGACTGTGATATTCTGGGCAAAGGCCACAGAAGTCATCAGCACTGCCAACGCTGTGAAAAATAGTTTCATTTTTCTCATAGTTGTTACTTTTAGATGTTAAACATAAATATTGATTGTTTTTTATTCGAGTTTCTCACACTACACTATTGAACCGCACTTAAAAACGGGCGTTTAAGCAAGCAACCCGAATTGCAAATCTGAGAAACATTTTTTTTAATTCCAAATCATTTAATCTCCCGATTTGTAGTATTTCGTATTCGTTACTTATTGCAAAGTTATAAATTGTAAGTTGCAACTGTTAAAATTTTACTATTTTAAGGTTTGGTGATATTTTTAGTTGTGTTTTTTAAAATTTTGGAAATTTTTACGAGCTCTAGAAAAAATTACACATAAAATATGTAGTTTTTTTCACATTAAAATTTAATACTTTATCATGTTTCGGCGGGAAAGTAATTCAGTATTTCGCTATAACGCGTTGTATGTCAATCAAATAACCCGCTGTTTCTTTTTTTGATGTTTTACACCTCATCCGCATGTGTCTATTAATGATTTTATCACAGCAGCAACTTTTGAAGTGTAATTTTCCGCTCAAAATACACCTGAATTTTCATAACAAATTACAAATAAGTCTTATAAATTATAATCTATAACTCGATTGTTTGTTATAATTTGAAATTTATCCACTTTTCGAGCTTGTTTTCGAATAATCATTCAGCTTAAAATCAATGTCACCAGAGGTGTTTACCTCATTTATATACCTTCTCAAAGTGTTTCTATGCACTCCTAATCTGCGAGCTATGGCAGATATCGGTTCCCCGTTTTCTATAGAGGCCTGAATCTCAGAATGTTGCTCTTTGAATGCGTCTTTCTTTCGTGATCTCCCCGGAGGGCGACCTAATCTGACACCTTTCATCTTTCGAACAGCAAGAGCTTCCTTTGTCCTTTGGGATATCAGATTTCGCTCAATTTCAGCTGCTAATGCAAAGGCAAAAGCAATGATTTTTGAATTTATAGAATCAGAAAGATCGAAATTATCCTTGATGGTATGTATGGAGATTCCTTTAGTCGAGCATACATTCAATATCCCCATGATCATGAGCATGTTCCTGCCAAGGCGCGAAAGTTCCGAACAGATCAGCAGATCTCCTTTCCCCATAGCCTCTATCGCCTTGCCAAGCTGCCTCTTTTCGACTCTTATGGTCCCGGAAATGGATTCAGATATCCATTCGGTCACCTTCAGGCCGGATTT
>JAEIGA010018443.1_pt1 | contig 10632 bp, 8 predicted proteins | sample 9270691 | NCBI WGS metagenome assembly JAEIGA01 (sample SAMN17057246, study PRJNA624740) | gut metagenome | biome: biome; isolation source: fecal sample | host: Bos grunniens | place: China: Xizang | collected 2019 | reverse complement strand
AGTGCTTTTTTCGTTAAGTGCTTTCAAAGGAGTAGGCACACCACGGCATACGCCCCGCCCGAGAGGATGGGGATGGCCAAAAAACAATATTAAGGAAAACCCCGTTAGGATATACTCTGGCGAGGTTTTCCTTTTTTTACTACCTTTGTATTAAACAATACAGTTATGAATACTATTTTCAGAATAAAGATCCCAGCCATTATTGCCATGCTCATTCTTGGGGCAATGCCGGCAATTGGACAGACCATCAGGAAAGCTGAATGGAGCTGCGTTAAAATGGACTCAACTTACGATGGCAAGAAAGTAAAAGCTACAAAAGTGATTGAAAGCCACACTGCCACCTCTCCCGGCTTGCTCAAGCCTATAGGAAAGTGTGAGAAGGAATTGAAATCAGATGACCTGCAACGGTTTGTGTCAGATGCAATGTTCACCTATGCATCCCAGACTCTGGCCAGAAAAACAAAAAATCCGGATGCCAAAGCTGATGTGGCCATTATAAAGTTCAAAAACAGGAAGGTTTCTTTGCATGCAGGAGATGTATCAGCCAACGACATAATCTCATTGTTCCCTATGGACAACAAAATATTGATATTTGACCTGAAAGGGGAACACTTGAAGGATTTCATCAGAAAATCCTCCAGAAATGGTGCCGTTTCATCAATGGAGATAAAAGCCGTGGATGATGACCATATATACAAAGTAATCACAATGGATTACATGCTCAGAAAAGAAGTGTGCGCAGATGTGCTGGATAATGCAGAGAATTTGGTTGAGAGCAGCATCCTGTACTTGAGCAATACCCTTGTCCAGCATGTGAGAAGACTTGCACAAAAAGGTGAAACAATTAAATAAGCAACTGTATGAGAACACTTTGGATAAATACCATAATATTTATAGCAGCATTGGCCACAGGAATCACTGCCCAAGCGCAAGATCTTGTCATTTTGCACACCAATGATGTGCACAGCCAGCTTACCCCACAGCTTATAGGGAAGAACAAAGGGCTCAGCGGCTACGAAAGAAGGGAAGCCTACATAAAGGAGGTTGTAAAGAAACATGGAAAGGAGAATGTCCTTATTCTCGACGGCGGCGATTTCAGCATGGGAAGTTCCCATTTTGCAGTATACAAAGGGGATGTGGAGATTGAACTTATGAATGTATTGGGATATGATGCAGTATGCGTAGGCAACCACGAGCTCGACAGGGGACAGGAGGAATTGGCCCACCGATTCAGCAACGCCAAATTTGAGGTATTGTGCGCGAACTTTGATTTCACTGGAAGTCCTCTGAAAGACCTTGTAAAACCGTACACAATTGTGCAAAAGGGGGGCAAAAAGGTTGCCATCATTGGCCTTATGCTCAACATGAGGAGCTTTTCATTGAACAAGAACACCAAAAATCTCACATATATAAATGCTACAGAAGTCCTTAACCGCCTTGCAAAAGGACTTAAGGAAGAGCAGGAATGTGATCTTGTAATAGCCCTCTCCCATTGCGGTCTCTACACAGGAAGGGAGGGTAACCCCAGCGATGAGCAGATAGCACCGCTTACCGAGCACGTTGACATTATTGTTGGCGGACACTCACATACCTACATGGAAGAGATGCTTACAGTAAAGAACAAAGTGGGCAAAGATGTGATAATTGTGCAGGATGGGGCAATGGGTGAATATGTTGGAAGACTGGATCTGTACTGGTAACACCTTTGCATTATGGAGAATATAAAATTTGAAATATGCTGCGGTTCGCTGCAGAGCGCACTTAATGCACAGGAAGCAGGAGCAGACAGGGTTGAACTTTGCTCAGCACTAAGCCTTGGCGGCATTACGCCATCATACGGATTCATTGAACTTGCAAGAAAAAGACTAAAGATTGATATAAATGTACTCATCCGTCCTCGTCAGGGAGATTTCCTATATGACTCAGATGAAGTTGCAGTAATGCTAAGGGACATCACCGCTTGTGCCCAAATGGGGGTAAACGGAGTGGTTATCGGTGCGCTGGATCCTTTTGGCAATGTGGACGAAGATGCCTGCAGGGCTATGGTAGCCGTAGCCAAGCACTATGGAATGTCAGTTACCTTCCACAGGGCAATAGACCGTGCGTGCAACATCATTGCTGCGCTTGAAGATGTGATTTCTGCCGGAGCAGACAGGGTACTTTCGTCGGGAGGAAAAAATTCATCACAGGAAGGTGCCGACACTCTTGCTAGGATGAATGAGGCAGCTGCAGGCAGAATAATCATCATGCCTGGAGGAGGAGTAAATGCAGGGAATATCAGCCAGATACTGAAAACAACCGGGGCTCAGGAGATACACTTCTCCGGATCAGAAACCATCCAGTCTGAGATGATTTACAGGGAAGGGGTATCCTTTACTCCCAGCAGTTTGGGAGGAGACTTTACCCGAACAGAGAGTTCTACCGAAAAAATCCGCCAGATAATTCAGGCGGCACAGCAGATATAAAAAACTCGCACTATGAGAAGATACTTTTTAAAATCGCTATTGATTGCAGTTGCCGCATTGGTGACTGTATCCTGTACCGGGGAGAAAAAACTTCCCAAGATAGCCATCGCCGGCATAAAGATAGAATCGTGCACCTTCTCTCCGGCACTGAGCACGGAGGAGTCGTTCAATGTGGCAATTGGAGATGAAATTTACAATATGATCCCTTACCTGCGCGAGGGGCAACCGCTGAGAGACAGGGCCGAGTGGGTTCCTGCCCTTGTGGCCAGAGCCACACCTGGAGGAGCAGTAACCAGGGAGACCTACGAGAAATTTGTAGGTATCATCCTTGATTCACTAAAAGCCAACCTTCCTCTAGATGGTCTTGTATACGATATCCACGGCGCAATGAGCGTTGTAGGACTTGATGATCCCGAGGGAGATATGCTCAAGAGAATCCGCGAGGTTATTGGCAATGATGTGGTGGTTACCACCCCTATGGACCTTCACGGCAATGTATCCTGGGATCTTGCGGTAAATTCAGATATGATCTGCTGCTACCGCATGGCACCTCATGAAGATGCCTGGGAGACCCGTGAGAGGGCTGCAAGGATACTCATTGAAAGACTTGAGAGCGGCAAGGGAAAACCTGAACACAAGGTTTGGATTCCTGTCCCTATCCTTCTTCCGGGAGAACAGACCTCAACCCGCGTGGAGCCTGCCAAATCACTTTATGACATGACATACCCGGCATCTGAACTTGACGGAGTAATTGATGCCTCAATATGGATTGGTTATGCCTGGGCAGACGAGCCCCGCAACCATGCAGTTGTAATGGCCACAGGAGACAATAAGGAAAATGTAGTAAAGGCAGCTCAGGATATTGCACAGCACTTCTGGGATGTACGTCACCAGTTTGATTTTGTAGCCCCTACCACCACATTGGAAGAATGCCTTGCTAATGCCCTTAAAAAGGATGCCAAGAGGCCTTATTATATCAGTGACACCGGAGACAACCCAACCGCAGGCGGTGCTGGCGACGTAACCTGGACCCTCACCCAACTTCTTGCAAGAAAAGAGTTCAGGAAAGCAAATGGCCCGCAACTCATCTATGCATCCCTTCCCGACAAGGACTTTGTAGCCAAAGCCAAACAAGTTGGCATTGGTGGCAAGATTGACATGGTTGCAGGAGCGGAAGTTGACGACAGATATGCCCCTCCAGTACGCCTGAAAGGGACAGTAACGGCCATCTATGACCACCCTACAAACTCTGAGGTTGCAGTAAAGGTTGGCAGCATAGATGTAATTGTAACTGAGATAAGAAAAGGATTCCATAAAGAACATGAATTCACCAAACTCGGCCTCAACCCGCGCACTGCAGACATAGTGATGGTAAAGATCGGTTACCTTGAGCCTGAGCTTTACAACATGCAGGCAGACTGGATGATGGCCCTTACCCTTGGCGGCGTAAACCAGGACTTGGCAGGACTCCCTTACAAAAGGATAAACAGGCCAATGTTCCCTGTAGACAAAGAGATGCCGGACCCCAACCTTTCAGCAAGGTTTGTACCATTTGTAAAATAGCACTGCAATACCATAAAAAAGGGGACCCGGCCGGATCCCCTTTACGTTTATTACTCCATAAGTTTCTTATACTTGAATTTCTTAGGCTCAACGTTGCCAAGACGCATCTTCTTGTTCTCCTCATACTCTGAATAAGTTCCCTCGTAGAAGTAAACCTTAGAGTCACCCTCAAATGCAAGGATATGGGTACAGATACGGTCCAGGAACCAACGGTCGTGGGAGATGATGACTGCACATCCTGCAAAGTTTTCAAGGCCCTCCTCCAAAGCACGGATAGTGTTAACATCCACATCATTGGTAGGCTCATCCAGCAAAAGCACATTGGCACCCTCCTTAAGAGTAAGGGCAAGGTGAAGACGGTTTCTTTCACCACCACTCAACACACCACACTTCTTCTCCTGGTCTGCACCGCTGAAGTTGAAGCGTGAAACATACGCTCTGGCATTAACCTCCTTATTTCCAAGTTTCACATACTCAGAATTTTCTGCAATTGTCTCGTAAACTGTCTTGTCGGGATCAATGCTCTTGTGCTGCTGGTCTACATAAGCAACCTTAACAGTCTCGCCAACCTTAAACTCACCATTATTAGGGGTGTCATAACCCATAATAAGACGGAACAAAGTGGTTTTACCTGCACCGTTAGGACCAATTACACCTACAATACCTGCTGGTGGAAGCTTAAAGTTCAATCCCTCATAAAGCACTCTGTCGCCAAAAGCTTTGGTAACATCAATTGCCTCAATTACATTGGTACCCAAACGTGGTCCGTTAGGGATAAAGATCTCAAGTTTCTCCTCCTTCTGCTTGCCGTCCTCGTTCAACATCTTCTCGTAAGCACCCAAACGGGCCTTAGATTTTGCATGACGGGCCTTAGGAGCCATTCTGACCCACTCAAGCTCCCTCTCCAAAGTTTTGCGGCGCTTGCTCTCCTGTTTCTCCTCAAGTTTAAGTCTGTTTGATTTCTGGTCCAACCAAGAAGAGTAGTTTCCTTTCCATGGAATACCCTCTCCTCTGTCAAGCTCAAGAATCCATCCGGCAACATTATCCAGGAAGTAACGGTCGTGGGTAACGGCAATCACTGTACCCTTGTACTGCTGGAGATGCGCCTCAAGCCACTGGATACTCTCCGTATCAAGGTGGTTGGTTGGCTCATCCAACAAAAGCACATCAGGCTCCTGCAACAAAAGGCGGCAAAGTGCAACCCTTCTTCTCTCTCCTCCCGACAAATTCTTTACAAGTGCGTCAGGCTCCGGACACATAAGGGCATCCATAGCTCTCTCCAATTTTGAATCAAGCTCCCAACCTCCTACATGCTCTATCTTCTCTGTAAGCTCTCCCTGTCTCTCTATAAGCTTGGCCATCTGGTCGTCATCCATAGGCTCCATGAACTTCATGTTAATCTCCTCGTACTCCTTAAGGACATCTACAATCTCCTGAACACCTTCCTCCACAATCTCCCTTACAGTCTTGTTCTCGTCGAGCTGAGGCTCCTGCTCAAGATATCCTACAGAGTATCCTGGTGCCCAAACCACCTCTCCTTTATAAGATTTCTCAATACCTGCAATAATCTTCATAAGTGTAGACTTGCCGGAACCGTTCAAACCTATGATACCAATCTTTGCACCGTAGAAGAATGACAAATAAATGTCTTTAAGGATTGTCTTGTTGTTGGCAGGCAAAGTCTTGCCCACTCCATTCATTGAAAAAATAATTTTCTCGTCTGCCATATCTATATACAAATTTGTACAAAGATACTTCTTTTTGAGCAAATAACCTTCATCATCAACAATATCAAGCATACTCCTGTAAAAGGACCTTAAAGTGGGGAAACCGCACATTATTGCCATATCTACAACATCCAGATCCCTATACGCCATCTCACATGCATATTTGAGCCTCAACCCCGTAAGATATTGCTCAAACCTAACATTTTTCTTCTCCTTGAACATTCTGGCAAGGTATGTCCTGTTGGTCCCCGCCTCCCTGGCCAAAGACTCCAGGGTAAGGTTGCTGTCAAGGAAAAGCTGTCGGGAAGACATAAGGGTATCCACCTTATATTCTATCTGGGAGAGCTTGTCGAGCCCGGCATCAAACTTCACAACACAACTGGAGCGGGTATCAATAATTATCTCGGGAAGCACGTCACTGTCTGGAACCATCTTCAGAAGCGGCTTGCGCAGCAAGTTAAGGAATTTGAGCAAATACTTACAGCAGGTAGTCATCAACGTTAATCTTTTCATTGTTTATCAATTTGGCTTTTATCATCCTCTGCCAGTCCCCCGGGGTAAATCCTGTATTATATTTGAATACAATAGAGAAATTGCTCTGAGAACTGAAACCGCACTGCTCGGCCAAAGGCCTCATGTCTACCGCAGGGTCCTTTACAAACTGCAGACAGGCCTCCCGTATCCTGTAATGGTTTACAAATTGGCAGAAATTCTTTGAAAGGCGGGTATTGAGGGCTCTGGAAAGGTAAGTTTTGTTGGTCCCTATCCTTTTGGCAATGTCTACAAGCTTTATATCGGGTTGGAGATACAGTTTCTCTTTCTCAAAAAGGACCATAATCCCATATATTATCCTGGCATCCTCCACTACACACTCATTGAGTATACCGCCGTCATCTTCAAGGAAATCACCTCCCCGCAGAGACTTGCCCAGCACATATGCCTTCTTCTTTATGGCCAGTTTCTCATTTATGAGCATACAATGGGGCTTGTATCTGAAAAGGACAAGAAGCGGTACTGCAGAGAGCATTATAAGCAGCAGCCAGGATAAAATATCTCCCAGCCGTATATAAAAAGCCAGGCAAGCTATCCCGCCACTCACTACAGAAAAGAGGATTCCGCGGTTCAGTGCCAGCAGAAGCTTCTCCAGACTCAGAAGGTTCTTGGGGAATCTTTCACTCCTTCCCCACAGCCTGAACGTAATGTAATAGCAACACACTACCAGATATACATGAATGACAGGTATACCGTTGGGACAGTTCAAAAATGCACAACACAAGTAATCGGATGCAGGGAGAATCAGCATAAAGGCCCCCACACATAAGACAATCCTCCACATCTCCCTTGGGAAAAGTGCATGCCAGAAAAAACAGATTCCCCATAATGAAACCTGAACTGCAGCCCTGATTGCAAGGACTTGAGTTTGGGCTGGCAGCATTAAAGACAACGGAAAAAACGGCAACAGCAAGATGATCTCATTGCCCATCATTACAAATGCACATCTCTTCCATTTGTGGTACAGTTTAATTATTGCTATAATGTAAACTGCAACTATTAAAACTTTCAATATCATTCCGCACTCTTTAGTTTTTGCATCCGTCTGCAAAAATATTTACTGGCAGTGCGGAATAATAAAAAAGGGACCTTACAGGTCCCAAGTTTTTCTTTTTCTTAAATTGCTTTTTTTGTCATTTCTTTATTTGGTCAAATCCTTTTCCGTAAACTCCTGATACACTGGCTACTGACAAAAAGGCATCCCTATCTATCTCTCTCACCATCCTATAAAGGAGATTCATGTCATCTTTCCTCATAATCACCATTACAATCTTGCTGTGCTGTTTGGTATACCATCCCTGACCGTCAATAAGAGTAACTCCCCTGCCGGTCTGGCTGGTAATTGCATCTGCAAGTTCTGCATATTTCTTGGAGAAGATGAACAGCTGCAAAGACTGTTTTGTTCCCGATATGAACATGTCTATAGAATAGCTGCAAGCTCCTATAAGGATATAACCGTAAAGGATTCTGGCAAACCTCTCACCCCAGGTTTCTACTCCAATTACAACGCCGTTTGCATCAACCACATCTGCAGCAGGCAAAAGAAGTGAAGAAGCAATGATGAAGATATCCAACAGAAGTATCACCCTGCCTGCAGAGACATTCCTGTACTTTACAATCATCAGGGCAACTATATCGGTTCCACCGGTACTTCCTCCCTGCGAGAAGCTTATGCCTATACCAAGTCCTGCGCACACACCACCAAAGATAGCACACAGCAACTTGCCGTTTGATATTGCAATCTCCTGGATGAATGTCTGGGAAATAAGCGGTGGCACAATCTCATAGAAGACGGAAATCATTACTATTGCATATACCGTCTTCACCCCAAACGCCTTGCCCAATACCTTAAGCGCAATGAGCAGCAGCACCAGGTTTATTATAAAGAACGATACACTCACCGGAATATTGAAGGCATACAGCAATATTGCTGATATACCCGATACTCCACCACCAACCATATTGTTGGGAATCACAAAGATTATCCAACCCAAAGCGTATAGAAGCAGACCTAATGTCATAATAAAGTAGGCCTTTACTTCCCCAAATATTTTACAAAACTTATTGTCCATTTCCTTTTTTTGTTATTTTTCCTGTATCTGCTTGAATTCAGTGTGTGGCTTGCGCCTCACCTTCACCGTTTCAAAGCCGTTACCATATACACTCATTGCCGAACATACGGAGATAAATGCCCTGTTGTCAACCTCCATTATAGCCTGGGTGATCTCTGCAAGCTGCTGTTTGCGGGCAATCACAACCAGAAGCTTACCTTCCTGTTTTGAATGCCATCCCATAGACTGCAATGCCGTTACTCCCCTGTTGAGCTGGGTAGATACCATATCGGCCATCTCCTGATACTTTGAGGTAAAAATCAGTATCTGCACAGACTGTTTTGAACCTGTTATCAGTACATCAAGCAGGTATGAGAATGATACCATCTGAATGTAGCCGTATATGACATCCTGCAACCCCTTGTCGGGAAGAAAATAAATTGATCCTACAATAAGAAGGTCGCAATAAAGGAACACCTTGCCCAAAGATATCTCCCTGTATTTGGAGACTATAAGGGCAATGATGTCAGTTCCTCCAGTACTTCCACCCTGATTGAAGATCCAGGAGATTCCTACTGCACTTATGGAACCTCCAAGGATAGCATTGATAAAAGTGTCAGGTATATCTGAAAAGCCTGTTATCCAGGAAAATTCAGGTAGCACCCTGAACAATGCACTGGCCAGGAAGATGGCATAGATGGTCTTGAGGCCAAAAGCATTGCCAAGAATCATGGTCCCGGCAATGAGCAATCCTACATTTATTATAAGATAAGTGTAGGATATCTCAAAGCCGGTTGCATAATATATGATTGATGCTATACCGGTAACACCTCCACCTGCAACTCCGTGTGGAATAAGGAATGCCACCCAGCTGAAACAGTACAGGAAGGTTCCCAGCGAGATTATCACATAGGATTTTATCTCTCTAAATATGTCCAATTTGCCTAGCAAACTACGTTGATGATTTTATTAGGTACTACAATCACTTTCTTTATACCGTTCTCCCCAACATATTTGGCAGTATTCTCGTTTGCACGTACAGCCTGCTCAACCTCTGCAGGGGTAAGGCTCTTTGAGAGCTCCAGTTTGAACCTCATCTTTCCGTTGAAAGATACAGGGTATTCAAATGTATTCTCTACAGTGTAAGCCTCAACATACTCAGGGAATGAAGCCTTTGAAACGCTCTCAGTGTTGCCAAGAAGGCTCCAGAGCTCCTCGGTAATGTGAGGGGCAAATGGAGAAAGAAGTACAACCATCTGCTCAAGAATCTCTTTCTTGTTACATTTAAGGTCTGTAAGCTCGTTCAAAGCTATCATGAATGCACTCACTGAAGTATTGAATGAGAAGTTCTCAATGTCTGTACCAACTTTCTTGATAAGCTTGTGCAAAGCCTTCAACTCTGCAGGTGCAGCCTTCTCATCTGAAACAATCCAGTTACCCTCCCTGTCCCAGAACATTCTCCAGAACTTCTTGAGGAATCTGTTCACACCGTCAATACCTTTTGTATCCCAAGGCTTGCTCTGCTCAAGAGGGCCAAGAAACATCTCATACAACCTCAAGGTATCAGCACCGTAGCTGTTGCAGATGTTGTCAGGGTTTACAACGTTGAACATGGATTTGCTCATCTTCTCAACAGCGTATCCGCATACATACTCGCCATTCTCGGTAATGAACTCAGCATTTGCATAGTCAGGCATCCAAGCCTTGAACGCCTCCATATCCAGTTTGTCATTGGTTACTATGTTCACATCTACGTGAATCTCTGTTGTATCGTACTGGTCTTTAAGGCCGTAAGAAACAAATGTATTTGTATTCTTGATTCTGTATACGAAGTTTGAACGGCCCTGGATCATACCCTGGTTGATAAGTTTCTTGAACGGCTCCTTCTCAACCACATAACCCATATCATACAGGAACTTGTTCCAGAATCTTGAGTAGATAAGATGACCTGTAGCGTGCTCTGTACCACCAATGTAAAGATCTACATTCCTCCAGTATGCATCCACATCCTTGCCAACAAGTGCTGTATCATTTGCAGGATCCATATATCTCAAGTAGTAAGCGCTGCTTCCTGCAAAACCAGGCATAGTGCTCTTCTCAAGAGGGTATCCATTGTAGGTCCAGTTCTCTGCACGTGCCAATGGCGGCTCACCGTCCTCAGTTGGAAGGAACTTGTCAACCTCAGGCAACTGTAGAGGAAGCTCCTCCTCCGGAACTGGAGTTGCAATGCCGTCTTTGTAATAAATAGGGAACGGCTCACCCCAATATCTCTGT
>JAEIGA010018442.1_pt1 | contig 10633 bp, 10 predicted proteins | sample 9270691 | NCBI WGS metagenome assembly JAEIGA01 (sample SAMN17057246, study PRJNA624740) | gut metagenome | biome: biome; isolation source: fecal sample | host: Bos grunniens | place: China: Xizang | collected 2019 | reverse complement strand
TGGCGGAATTCCTAATTGCGGTGAGAATCTTGCCAACTATCATGAGACCATCTATCATCCCAACGGTCACCATCCCATACAGGATAATCTTTACACTCAATTTTTTGTAAATAACAAATGTTATTCAAATTCTCCAAAATCATTTGCCCATTGCTCATTGCTTTGTATGCTCTGTTATATCCCATCGAGCTCTTCGGTTCTAAGGCGATATACTATATGTTCAATTACATTTCCATATGTTGCTCCTTGAAGGCACAAACTTTAGATTCTATGTATGGGTACAAACTCTTATATGTGTCGCAAAATGCATTCTTGCCATCGGAAAAGGTCGAGCGATAACACCCACCTCCACAGATATTCTTAATTGCACAATTAGCACATTCTTTTATAGCACCTTCCTTTGCTTCAATAATTGTCTTCAATAGATTAGGATGATTCTTTATATCCGAGAATGTGCTATTTAATATATTGCCGAGAGATGGAACCTCCAGTGTATATGGATCGCAGAAATACACATCTCCATTGGGTCTAATCGAGAAAAAGTTCCCGCATCTTTGTCTTTTTGAAAAGGCACAAGAGCCTGTAGAAACCCCCATACATAATTTAAGGACATTGTCGAACTCTCGCACATTTAATTTATATGTTCCCTCGAAATAGCGATCAAAAAAATGTTTTAAAAAATCAGACAGAATATCATTCTTAACAGTAATTTTATGCTCTTCGTCGTACATGCAATAACATAAACCTACCGAATGGATATTGTTTTCTACTAAAAAATCGTAATACCTATCTGCCCAACCAGCGTGTTCATTTGTAATAACAGATAGAATACCAAACTTGCAATTCTTTTGTGTTAGTTTATTAATGTTTTCAATAACAACTTTGTCGCTGATGGGGCCCTTGTGAAAATTTATCTCACTAGGACCGTCTATTGAAATACCAATATCGAAATTGTTATCATGTAAAAATTCTATCCATTGGTCATTCAATAGTGCGCCATTTGTCTGTATGCTATTTCTAAATACTAGTTTTGGGAACTTTACTGCCAATTCTTTTTGTAGTTCAATTGCAAGCCTAAAATTTTCATATCCCCATAACAACGGCTCGCCTCCATGAAAAACAACATCTAATTCGTAATAATTATTCGAGAAATTGTACTCACAAGCCTTTTCGACAATAGTCTTGAATGTTGAAAATGGCATTAACGATTTATGGGGATTATTAGGATATCGACAAAAATCGCATGTGAAATTACAGAAATCTACAACTTTAATAATTGGAGTTATATGACTCTTATTACAATCGAAAAACTGCATACTAGCCAATATTTTATTTAACAACAAACACAAAGATTGTTATAAGGGAAATAATGCTATTAATATCTGCTGATAGGCACGATTCCAGCCATCTGTGACGGATTAGAGGAACCTCCAATTTCAACTGTTGGTGGTTTTCCCACACTATAAAAGATGTATTTAGTATACTTTCCATCAAAATCTGATGTCCAATATAGACCACTTGGTATTAAACCGTACATTGTACCATTTGCAACAATCATTGAAATAATTTTCCTAAATTCCATTTCATTTGGCAAGAACCACTCTTCAAAACCGAAATCGTGAACATTATCTAATGCATTATTTAATTCACTTAAAGCATATTCTCTTCTTAACACTGGGTGTACTACATATGTATAGTTTTGATAGTTAAATGTGGGTAAACTATACGGATTACGAATATCAAACAAGATAATATCGCCATAGTCATATGCGGACATTCCTACCCCTTGTATCTTTTCCTGCTTCTTATTACCATACTGGTTATCATATATAGATAAATAATGAGTGCCATCTAATAAATCTCTGTCAACAGTTAATTCAAATAGACCATCCTCATTAGTTATTGTTGATGCTAAAGCAGTATTTCCATTTGTGACTTCAACAACACAATTACTGACAGGTGTATTATGGGGACTTGATACAATACATCCTGTTAGGGTGAAATTGTTATCTAAATTCTCATCACTACTGCAACTTGCAAAAAGAAACATTGCAAGTAGTATACAATAAAAATAAATAATTCTCATGACTATTTGATTTAGAATTTGTAACTCAATGCTAAATTTACAGACATATTTGTTTCTCCATATATATTAGAAGCAACCGACGGAACCACTGCCCACTGCAAACGAGCCCCAGGTTTTGGCTCTGCTACATAACCGCGAACTAAATTGACTATATATAGACCTGCCGCTGCGCCAAAACAGCAATAGGCGGCTGTTTTAGAACTATTGTATTTCTTTTCAGCCGATTTGTACTGGTCTATTCCCGTTGAATGATTATTCATAATGTCTTTTTGCTTGTTCGCATTAGCCATAAACGCAAGTCCACCTCCTATCAGAGCTATGTCACCGACCATGTATACGGTGCCTTCAACCTTATGGCCTTTCATCATCAGACCTACGCCTGGAATCAATGAATAAGCAAGTGCTTTGCCATTGGTTTTCCTAACTGCTGCTTTTCTAATGTTAATCTCTTCATTTTGCCTTTTCTCCGCCATTTTTGCTTGCTCTTGCATATCATCAATATTAATTCCTAACCGAGCAATAAGAAGCGACGATACCATTTGAAGAGTTCGGGTATTATGTATTTCATATACAGGCTTATCACTAATCTCTGGATATTTTGCAGACTTTTTCAATATGCCTGATTCTACATCAAATATTTTGGCTCTGAAATAGTATTCTGTTTGATTATTGTATTGTTGTGTTTCTACTGAAATAACACATAATAGCCCAACACCTCTTTCATTGCCAAATTCTTTGATTTCATTCATTATGACAGCTCCGCTTTCTTGATAAGCTAATTCTTTTCTCTTCTCTTCGGAAAAGATTCCAGCATCACGAACAAGTCTAATATCATAGTAGTCCTGTAGTTGATCGTGAAAAACATCTTCAATAGTATGGCACAATTTTTCATCAATCTGTTTGCTGGCAACAGATACATAAATTGCTTCTCTTTTTTGTGCAAAAGCAGAAGCACAAACTAATATACAAGTGATTATCAGGAATAGTTTTCTCATTTTTAACTTTATTTTAATTGTTCTACGATTCTAATACCAATGTCTTTATTGATGTTTCTATACGCCTTTTCAGCAGCAACGGTATAATTCATGCTACTACCACCTTTTACAATAACCTCACTTTCGTATATGGTTTCCTTTGTGATTTCGTTGGTAATTTTGATATATGCCACTACATTTGAATAATAGATGCCGCGATCATCAGTGGAGTATTCATGTGCATTAGCTGTTATATAGACACCCCAATATGCCATTTCAGGATCATCAGCAAATCGCTGTTCGGAATTTTCTGCAATATATCCCTTAATTGCCTGGTGCATCCCAGTATATTCCTTGTTAAAAATAAATGCGTTTGAAGATACATAAAGCAATTTCTTCTCTATTCGTTCCTGTTGCTTTGCCTCATATGCTTTGCGTTTGGCTTCGGCGATCTCTGCTTGTCGCCTTGCTTGAATAGCAGCTTTTCGCTCATTGATTTTACTTTGACATAGCCTAATCCATTCGTTTATACTTGAAACATTCAACTCATCGGAATAATAAGTCTTACAAGACACAAAACCTTGCTTTGCCTCTTCATATCGTCCCTGCTGATATAATGATTTAACATGCTCAAAGTATTCAATACCATCAGCATATGCAACAATACCTATAAATACGCTGATAATAAGTAGCACTAATCGTTTCATTGCAATAATTTTTTTTGTAATTCCTTAACTTTCTCCAACCGCTCTTCTCCAGTTTTTATTCTATCTATATCACCCTCAAATTGGGGAGGGTCATCACGCATTCTTGTTAATTCTACTATCAATTTTTCAAACTCCTGTTTTAGTTTGTTTGCATACATTTGCGATTGTTTTTTTGTAGTAAAATGCTCCTGGTCTTCAATATCTCGCATTTCAAGAACGATTGTACAAGCGTTAGATAATGACTCTAACCCTTCTGGCGAGTTGGCAATTAAATTGTATGCTGCATTAAACTCATCTATCTTTCTCTCATACGACTTAATCTCTTCTGTCTGAGCCTTACTTTCCTTATTGTTTAAGTACATATTTATACCAGACACAATAGTCGCCAACACAATGGCAGCAATTATAAATGGTCTAATTTTCTTAAATATCTCTTTTCGTTTTTCTCTATTTTGTTGCTCTGCATACTCCTTATTTTTACGAATAATATAGTTCATATCATCATTAAATACAGAATCAACTCTGCGCCATTCTTGATAATCCGCAGAACTGATTCCGAGTTCTGAGCAAGTTTTAAGAAGATCGCATTTATTTTGTTCAAACAAGATCTTGAATTGAGACTTTTTGTGTTTGGTCTCCGCCTCAATCACTTGTGCTTTTCGTTTCCTTTCAGCCTCTTCATACTTTCTCACCTCCATAAGATGCACTATCTCATTGTACGATGCTGCAAAAGTAGAATCCTCCTCTAACCAAATGTTGAAAGTATGGAACTCGACACCAGCCTTTTGGCAGGCTATTTCTATACTGCTTGTTTCTTGGAATTTTTGGAGGACGGTTGTCTTCTTCTCTCTAATTTGATTTTGTCGTTCCAATTCGGCTAGTCTGATTCTCTCCTCTTCCTCTCGTTTTATTTTTTCTTGCTCACGCCATTCTCTCAAACGCTGTAGACCAGCAGCCTTTTGGGTTTCAACAAAAGGTCCGAATAATGTGTTAACATAGAACGAATGGGCAGAACGAATTACGATAGATTCCTTTGCCCAATCCATTTGCAAAAGTTCATCAATTGCATCTAACAACAGTTGTAAGTCTGGCGTAAAATGTGCCGCTAGTTGATTTCTCGCTTGTTGAATATCCTCTATCGGTTCATTATGCATAAGTCGTCCTGCAAGGAGCAGGATTGTATCATTTTGTTCCGGATAATAAGCATGCCACCTCCCTAATGAAGCGAGAGCATCATTAGCTTGCTTTCCCCTGTTTTGTAATAGGTATGCTATGTACACCCAAAAAACCTCCCAATATTCATCTTTTACACCGTCTTCGTACCTATTGGTATAGCGAACAGGTTCAAGCATAGAGGACATCTGATAGTACATAAACTTTAATGTATTATCATCATACTCTTGCATCCATGATTCTAATTTAACCAATTGGCGCTGTAATGCGGGGGCTGTGTTCTGCTCTATGATTGATTTGGTCTGACGAATGTCGGACAGACCAGTCAACGACAATTGAGTCTTGCGCGTTTTGCTCTGCTGTCGTATCTCTTCCTTGATGGGCAAAACGAGTTCATCGGCAAGATTCAGATTAGCCTGCAGTTCGCGCAATTGGCGCTCCCCATCTTTTGATATAAGTCCATCCTGAAAAAATGCTTTGCATTCAAGGCGGTATTTTAGCCTATTTTCATCTAACTTTTCACTTGCACTCTTTTCAGCTTCGTAAATTGTGGTGTGATTAGTGGTATTATGGCTATTAGTATGAGTTTCGTTATTGCTATTCACCACATTATCACTATTTTCTTTGGAGTGATCATCAGATGAATGAACACCTCCGCTTATAGCATTAGCATTACCCATACGAATGTTTGAGTTCTCACCCTCAAACACTAAATCTACACCACATTCAGGGCAACACAAATGTTCTTCTGGCCAATATTTATTACATTTGGGACAAGTCTTCATATTTACAGAATGTTAATCTTTGTAATATAAACCATTATGTTCACGTATATGTCCAACAGCATACTCTAACTCTTCTTGTGTTAGGTCATCGTACAAATCGACGCGCCATGCATGATCGTGACCATTGGTATATCCCCAGTCGCCGTACCAGTATAATTTATCATAAATAGTGCGATTACCGTAGTATATAGCATCTTTCGCATTTTCATAATCTCGTTCAAAGTAGAAAATATAACGACTTCTCAAGTTTGCTTTGGCAGCATACTTGTGATATTGACGGCTATGGATACGCATTCCACATTTTTCACAAAACAATTCACCTACAAGCACATCACTACCACATATTGGACAACAGGTAAGTGATTTTGATTTATGGGGACCATTATTATTACTAAGACTAATCATAATATTACTTGGTATGAATTATTTTTGTGATTTTACCATTATTGTCTGTATCAACAATGTAATACATTTCCAGCCTTCTATACGATTGCTGTGGAGACCACGCATATAAGAACTGATATCCAATTGCGCTATTGTCTTGCGACACTCGCATAATTTGTTGAAGATTATCTTTCCCTAGCCCTAATCGTCGATAGACTTCTGCTTCTACCTTTTGTTTGATTATTGATAAATTGTTATCAACTAAACCTCGCACATAAGCATGGATGTCTTCCGCTTTATGGGCTCCTCCTGAAACTACTTCTATTGTTTTAGGTCGATATGATGTCTGTGTGTTTTTAATTATTGGATGTCCCAACAATCGTGGTTCGTAATCAGCACTTAATTTGGGCTGCATAGAGATTATTGGACAACCAAACAAATTGAATTCTAGAATTGTAAACATCGCACATTCATCACCATCTTCATTGTGGCAAGTCTTATAATAATCTTGTTTTGCTTTAATTAGCGCCAAACCTGCGGGAATACCTTTGTGGAGATAGATATTGTAAAGTTTCATCATCAACTCGGAGTTGCCTTCCATATCGAAGCCTCCCAAAGCGATTTCTCCAGAACCACAATACAACATAGTACCATAAGCCAAAGCTGTCAGCATCATTGACTCATCCATTTTGTAGTCTATATAACGGCCTCCAAAACATGCCACGGTATTGAATATATATGGAGTAGTCTCTTCCAACATAGATGGTTGAGTCGCTATGGTATACTGGGAGTGTGAAGTATCCTCTCCAATAAAGAATGGCACTTCTTTATCGTCATCGCCATGAAGATTGCATACGAGGAAATCAATCTTTTTTAATTCGTGTACATAACCATCATACATCTCTCTATACGATGTATCCAAATCAGGACTAACAATCATCCTGTTATTCAATGGAACATAGTCTTCGGAGAGGGATACTGTAGGAATATCTCTCATCATTTCATTGGATGCTCGCAGCCAACTTTGAGTTGTTGTCATTGCAACCCCACGAATTGAAATACCATTTGCTGCAAATTCGACACAATCATTAAGATATGCCGCAAATCCTTCTATGCTCCAATCCTTCGTTAATGGCAATCTACCAACAGCAAATCGTGGCTTTTGGGACACAAAATCACCTAACCTTGCAATTGAAGAATCAAAGCAATAGGCCATATCAGAATATAGATACTCACGACCCACACAATCGAGCGGATTACGAATTATAGGCATAGGCACTACATCATCACCTCCAAGAATGAATAGTGGACAATAACATCTATCCTGCAAACCAAGGCCAATATAGTAGTCTTCGATAACTTGTATATACCCCTCCCAGTTTGTTCTATCATGGTCGGCGTAAATTTCGTCTGAAATATCTACTATCTGCCAGTCTATATACGAGTTGCACGATGCCACATACGATGCGATAACTTCTTTTATCTTCTTTTGTTTAGAAGATAAAATAGAAGCTAAACGCTGTGTATCTGTAAGTATCAAACCTGTCAGCATATTGTTTTTATTTTAAATTCTTACCACAAATTGGGCAGCAAGAGATGTCATTGTCGTCGATTTGCTGTCCGCAAACAGGACAAGTAGTAGCACCTACATGCACATTTACAGAGGTTCCTCCTACTATATTGGGCATATTCTCTGACACTTTGACACGTGTAGTAGCATCCAAAGACTGCTTTTGTGTTTCATCAAGTCTTGCCTCTGCATGATGTTTCTCCGCCCTATATTCCTCTTTCATTGCTTCTGCATCCTGAACTTTGCTTCCTGCAACACTCTGAATAGCACCGACCATAGAATTGACAAATCCCTGCTGATTGGTATTCTGAGTCATGCTGATCTGCGTAAAGGCAGCAAGAATCTGTTTCATCATATCCATCTGTTGATTTGAATTTGCAGACTGCACATCACGCATATTAATATTATTTGCCTCAGCCATTTGCAACATTTGCTGATATAATTTCTCTCGCTCTTCAGCGTTAGCCTTTGTCATTTCCACTTCATTAAGATGTGAAAATGATTCAGCAAATTTTGCTTGTGCAGCAGCATCCATCTGTGCAATGTTTCGACCTAATAACTGATCAGCAGTCATTTTGCTTTCGGCCTCGATTTTTGCTTTCTCTGTTTCGGCCTTGATTCTCGCTTGCTCAAGTTCAAAAGCATGTTGTTCCTTTGACTGGCTTAACTCTAGCTCAATTCTAGCACGCTCCTCTTCCAACTTACGACGAGTCTCACGATCTGCAACATTTTGCTCCATATCAAGCATCTGTTGCAATCTTTTAAGGGCATCCTCCTTTTCGCGAAGTTGACGCTGATACTCATCTTCCTTGATTTTCTCAGATACATCATGAGTTTTTAATATCTCATCTCGTTCAAAGTCATTTTGCTGTTGCTGTCCTCTAAGCGTTTCAGTATTTGCATCATTTTGAAGACGGCGTTTTTCAACTTCGTCAACCAATTGTTGCCTTTCAAGGACATATTTGCGGCCATAAATGATTGCATCCAAATCCCATCCTTCAGCTTCACGCCCCTTCTGCTTACGAGTTGCCTCCCATTCTGCATCACTTATCTCATCCTCAGCTTTTATCTTGGCAATAAGCTCCATCTTGTCAATCTCTGTTTTCAGTAACACTGTGGCGGTAAGTGAGCGTGCGCGAAGTTGTTCGGAAACTTGATCACGGTCGAAGCGGCGATTCTCCAAGTCACTACTGAATATATCGAACTCCTCTTGTGAGATAAGACTGTTGCGCTGTATTTCAAGCATAGCCTTATCCAAGTCTGCCTTATTAGATGCTTCACGGATAACTTTCTGATTCATTAACAGGCTGACAAACTGCTCCATTTCATCAGTATGAAGTAGATTATCCTTATTAACTTCGTCAAGTCGCACGCGCAGTTCATGCTCTGAACGCGCCTCGCGAATCTTTTGGTCGTTTTCTTCAGATGCTATTCTATTACGGAATTCGTTGGTGCGTTGCAAGAAATCATACTCTCGTTCAGAACAATATAGTTGCTCTTCTACCTGTCTAAAACGAGCCAATTGCTCGTTAGATGTTGCTATATCAAGCACATCTACAACGACAACACCATGTAATAAATTCGGCAGATTTTGTTTTAGATGATCTTTAATCGTATTGAACGTAATTTCATCCAACCCTCGTTCTGAAACTTCAACCTCACGCAGGCGGAATTTCAAGATACTATATACTGAACTATCAACGCTTTTAACAACATCAGCAATAGTAACAGATTTACGACCGGCTAAATAATTAGCGATAAAATCCTTAAAGTCACCGATTTGCATCTGCATACTTACACCCACCTGCAAATCAAGATGTCGTGATTGTATGATATATGGCTGATAGCCCTCTGGTGAATCAGATAGATATTGTTGACCAAAGATAGCGGGGAATACACGATCCGATTTCAGATAGACATCAATCATAGTGTCTTTCTTCAAGCGTCCCATAATCTGCTGAACACGACGGCGACGCTCCTCTCGCTGCGAAGTGCTCTCTTCGCGCTTATGTCCGGTGAAGAATCGATATATACCATCTGCAAGACGAGAGAAAAAGCCCTGACGCTCATGTTTGCGACGCTCTGCTTCCAATTCGGCTGCCGCTACATGCTTATTATCAAAAACATACATACCACTACCCATTTGAGCGACTTCCTGACCATCAATATAGATGATAGCACTTGTCCCCTCCTCAATTACTAGACCTTCAAGGTGTTCAGATATATAGCACCATTCATCTGGAGCGATATGACGTGCCAATTCTCCCGGTTGAAGTTTCCATATAGCCTTATTACGAACAACTGCTGCAGCATCTGTTGTATAATCAGAGTTAACGGTCTCAACGAATGAGTTATTAGTTTGGCGGCGTGAACTTTGTTGATTAGAATCTATTATGTTCGCTTCAACCTCAGTCCTATCTGTTGTCGGATTCTCCTGACGCGCACGATTAGCCTCTGAAATAGCTCTGCGTATAGTTGTCAAATCATTCCCATCCCTATTCCAACGCTCTAAAAATACGCGATTATCATTGGGGTTACGATATGCCCAACTAGCATAAGCATAAGGATCTGCCATTGCCCTTTCATATGTCCATCGAGAAAACGCACGATTTATGAAGCCCTTTTCTTGAGGAGTGTGTTCGGGATTTCCTTCAACTTGCTTTGTTTCATTCTGCTCTCTCAATGAGCGCTTGCACTTAGGGCAAAAATTGAAATTTGGCTGAATCTTGTCGTAGCCACAGTAAGGACATTTCATATTGATCTGTTAATTTTATGTTATTTCGTACATATAATTGCGCTATATTCATATACATCTCTTAACAAGAGACAAATTATAAATAATTACAGGCTGTATTTCAATAGTATAATTATCGATTCAAAGTGTATTTGCTAAACAATTCAAAATAAAATTCTTATGCACGAAACTTTTTTCTGGATAAATCAGCCTTTGATTG
>JAEIGA010018441.1_pt1 | contig 10633 bp, 9 predicted proteins | sample 9270691 | NCBI WGS metagenome assembly JAEIGA01 (sample SAMN17057246, study PRJNA624740) | gut metagenome | biome: biome; isolation source: fecal sample | host: Bos grunniens | place: China: Xizang | collected 2019 | reverse complement strand
TTTACAAACAGCAACCACGGGCATGATATCATAAATGACATTACAGCCCTTATTATAAAGAACACAGAGCCGTTTGCTATAAACGACTGGATAAACCTTGATTAACCAACATAAAATTCAATACACTTACAAGCGGGGGATTTTTATCTGTCCGCTTGTTTTTTTATCTATTAGTGCTACCTTTGTACTTGAGTTGAGGTGTAGCTGCCTTTTTCATAGGCAGTTGATAATAGGGAATCCGGTGCAAATCCGGAACTGTACCCGTAGCTGTAATTTCCAGATGTTCCAGGGTTATCTTGGCCACTGTCATTGATGATGGGAAGGCGCCTTTGGAGGAATGAGTCAGAAGACCTGCCGCAGCTCTTTAACTTGAGAATCTCGGGTAAAGATTTTCGTAGAATCATATTGTAATGCCTTTTATAAAGTTATTGGGTGTGTGTAGAGGTGTAACAGCCTTCTTGTCCCTTTTCATATTTTCAGTTGCATGCAGTTCTGCCTTTGCGCAGAATGAGCTCTCTGTGCATGATGCAGGGCAGGAGGATACATTGCGCACTACGGTAGTTGTGGCAAAGGCAAAACCTTCCCCTACGCTCCAGAGTGCCCCTTTGCAGGTTATGGCACAGGATGAATTCCAGAAACTTGGAATTAAGGAGCTGCATGAGGCGGTAAAGACATTCTCCGGTGTACAGATTAAGGATTATGGCGGAATAGGCGGTGTAAAGACAGTTTCTGTAAGGAGTATGGGAAGCCAGCATACGGCAATCAGCTATGACGGTGTAACCATTTCAAATGCCCAGAGCGGTCAGGTGGATATAGGAAGGTTCAATTTGGATAACGTGGAGCATGTATCCCTTACCATAGGTCAGAGTGATGACATTTTCCAGACAGCAAGGATGTTTGCCTCGGCGGGTGTACTCAATATAAAGACATCAAGGCCCCAGTTTGAAGATGACAGGAAGGCCAATGTTGGTGCTGCCATGAAGGTGGGCTCATTTGGTACATACAACCCTTCCGCATACTGGCAGCAGAAGTTGTCGGGAAGATGGACAATGGCCCTTAATGGTGACTGGTTGTCTTCAGAGGGTGATTATCCTTTTAGGGTAAAGAATGGAAATGTAATTACTGAGCATATAAGGCTCAATTCAGATGTCAGCTCGTTTAGGGGTGAGGCCAATGTGTATGGAGATCTGGGCAAGGGAGGAGAGGTCTCTTTCAAGGGTAACTGGATGAGCTCCAGCAGGGGATTGCCCGGTTCTGTGGTGCTGTATAACTGGGATGCCAGGGAACGCCTGTGGGATGAGACATGGTTTGCCCAGGCCCATTACAGTAACACTTTTGGGGAGAAATGGGAACTTAAAGGACAGTTGAAGTACAATTATGCCTGGAACAAATATACAGATGAGGATGAATCCTATAACGGGGGCAAGAGGACAGATTATTTTACCCAGAGGGAGATTTATGGCTCGGCATCTGTGAGGTATACACCTGCTCCGTTTACTCAGGTTGTCCTTTCGCAGGACCTGTTCAGGAATACCTTGGATGCCTCGTATGCAAACTTTGTTTTCCCGGAAAGATTTACCTCACTTACTGCTCTGGCGGCAAGGTACAGCAGTGGAAAGGTTTCTGCAACAGCCAGTCTGTTGTCTACTTACATTACTGAAGAACTGAGGGTGGGTCAGGCAGCGGATGACCGTTTCAGGCTGTCGCCTGCTGTAAGTGTGTCGTACAAGCTGTTCAGTGATAGGAATATAAGAGTAAGGGCCTCATATCAGGATATGTTCAGGACACCAACGTTCAATGACCTTTATTATGACCGTGTTGGAAACAGGTCTCTGAATCCTGAGATTGCCCGCCAGTTTAACCTTGGCTTTACTTGGAGAGAAGCTTTCAAAGGGGTGATGGATGAGGTCTCCTTGCAGGTTGACTGCTACTACAATATGGTAAAGAACAAGATTGTTGCACTTCCTACAATGTTTGTGTGGAAAATGATGAATATGGGGCAGGTACAGATTTGCGGAGCAGACGTAAATGCCGGAGGCGCCTTCTCTTTTGCCGGTGGCAGGAGACTTAATCTGCAAACAAGCTATTCTTACCAGCATTCCATTGACATTACAGATGAGAACAGTAAAAACTACCGTCATCAGATCCCATATACCCCAAGACATTCGGGAACCTTTACCGCATCTTTGCTTGGCAGGTGGGTTAATGTGGGATATTTGCTGAGTGCTGTTGGTGAGAGATATGCCTTGCCGCAGAATGTCAAAGGAAATCTTGTTGAGGGGTATGTGGAGCATTCCCTTTCAGTTGGAAGAGGGTTCAGCCTCAGAAACTGCAAGCTTAATCTGCAGCTCGAGTGCCAGAACTTTACAGATGTTCAGTATGATGTTGTGCAATATTACCCTATGCCTGGCAGGTCTTTCAGGTTTACTTTAAAGTTTGAGTATTAATTATGTAAATATTATGAAAAAGTTTGTTGCTTGTATTTTGACTATGGCAGTAATTGCTTTTGGAGCTGCGTCATGTGACAGAGGTACAGATGGCCCCGAGCCTGAAACTGAGCCTTCACTTGCGGGGGTTTATATCCTGAACTCCGGCAAATGGGGGTCAAACAATGCAGAGATTACCCATTATGATCCGGTAAGCGGTACCGTTTCTACCAATGTGTTTGAACTTGCCAACGGAAAGAAGATGGGAGATACAGGTAACGACATGCTTATATATGGGTCCAAACTTTATATTGCAATGTCTGGTTCTGCTCTTGTGTTTGTTACAGATATGCAGGGTAAGATTCTTGCTGAGGTTGTGGCTAAGGGTGACGGTTCAAACTACTCTCCACGCCAGATGACAGCTGCCAACGGAAAGGTGTATGTTTCATATATGGAGGGTTATGTAGGTGCAATTGATACTACATCGTATGCAGTGAAAACGGCAGCTGTAGGTCCGTATCCCGAGGGGCTGGCATGTGTAAACGGCAAACTGTATGTGGCTATTACAGACGGAAACAATTACCCCAACTATGCAAACAAGGTTCAGGTACTGGACCCTGCGACTCTTGCTGTAAAGAAAGAGATAGAGGTTGCCCATAATCCGCAGACTTTCCATTACGCAGGCAACAACATGATGTACCTTGTTACCAAGGGCAACTATGCGGATATTCCTGCCAAATTGCAGAAGATAGATGTTTCAACAGATAAGGTTACAGATATTGCGGGGATAGCTCCAACCAATTTGGCGCTTGGAAATTCAGACAAAGGGTATATCTTAAGCACTGTTTATGATGAGAACTGGAATCCAGTTACCAAATTCTATGTGTTTGACATTGCTTCAGACAAAATAGACGGTGAGCTTGTTTCACCGGAACTTGTCCCTGACGGATACTGCATTAACACAGATCCTGTTACTGGAAATATATACATAGGCTCATCTGATTATATCAATAATGGTGACATGTACATTGTATCCCCTGCAGGTGAGGTGCTAAAGAAGTTTGACACTGGGGCAATAAACCCATATGTAGTTTGTTTTGCAAGAAACTAGGATGAAACTGAGATTATACATATTGTCTCTACTGACCCTTTTGGCTGTATCGTGTGGTGCAGGTGGGGGTAAAGATGCTGTGCCGGAAGGCAAAGTGGAGCAGAACCTCTATGCAAAAGGGTTTGAAATAGTACATTACCCCAACTGTACTGCAATAACCATTGCTGACCCATGGGATACAACATCCATATTGCAGAGGTATATCCTTGTTGGGAAAGGAACTCCTCTTCCCGACAATCTTCCTTCAGGAACAGTTGTCCGTACCCCTGTAGAGAATATAATCATGTACACCACAATACATGTATCCATCTGGGAGGAGATGGGGGCCCTTGAGGATATTATAGGAATTTGTGAACCGGAGTACCTTACTTCTGCAAATGCCAGGTCTCTTATTGCAGATGGTAAAATCTCTGACTGCGGCAAGGCTGCATCCCCTAATGTTGAGAAGATCATTGATATTGGTGGTGAGATTATTGTTGCCTCTCCGTTTGAGCATAGCGGGTACGGGCAGGCCGAGAAACTGGGTATCCCAATCTTTGAGTCTGCAGACTATATGGAGAACCATCCGTTGGGGAGGGTTGAGTGGCTGAAGGTGTTCGGTCTGTTGTCGGGAAGAAAAGAGGTGGCAGATTCCCTTTTCAATGAGACATGCAGCAGATATAATGCCCTTAAGGAGGTTGCCTCAAAGGTGGAGAAGAGGCCACGGCTTTTAAGTGAGAGGAAATATGGTTCAACCTGGTTCATTGCAGGTGGAGCAAGCTATATGGCAAAGATGTATGAAGATGCCGGAGCTGATTATATTTTCAGTAGCAATGGCTCAACCGGAAGTGTTCCATTCTCGTTTGAGAATATCTATGATGCGGGTTGGGATGCTGATATTTGGATGTTCAAGTATGGAATGGACAGGGCCATGACGTATGATGATTTGAGGAGCGAGTATAAGCCTTATGAAGATTTTGCTCCATTCAAGAACAGGAGGATATTTACTTGCAATACTGTTGATACCCCTTATTATGAGTATATTGCCATACATCCCGATTATATACTGGCAGATTTTCTAAGCATATTCCACCCGGAACTCATGCCTGGATATGAGCGCAAGTGCTTTAAGCCTATGGCCAAGTAGATGTTAATTGGTTATGGAGTTTAGGATATCACAGAGGTCTGCCACACTGGCGGCCTCTTTTTTTTCTCCTCCAGCAAAAGTGATTTCAATCCTGTTTGGATTGTGGCATATAATGTTCACGCCATCCTCCTGTACAGTAGAAGGGGTGAAGCCGTTCCTTACAAGTGCATTGCCTACCCAATATGCGGCAAAGAAATCTCCGCTTACACCTACCGGCCTTATCTCATTCATTGTAGCATTGAGCTTGCCTGTATTGCGGTCAAATACAATGTTTTCCTTGCTGAGGAACTCACCCATAGTGCCGTCCATAATAAGGTCTTCGGGACTTCCTGAACGTACCTCTTTCCCTTTTGAAAGCAACCAGAGGGTATCTGCCATTCCAATTGCAGAGTCAATGTCGTGGGTAGAGAGTACAATAGCCTTGTTCTGCTCCTTTGCAAGGCGGCGCAGAAGAACCATAGTCTCAATTCTGGCAGTTACGTCAAGGAATGCTGTGGGCTCATCCAGTACAATTATAGGGCATTGTTGAGCAAGTACTTTTGCAATCATAACTTTCTGCCTTTCTCCGTCGGAGAGCTCAGATACATAATTTGAGCTTTTGTGGGCAATGCCCGCAGCCTGCAGAGATTCCTCTATAATCTTGTGGTCTGAATGTCTAAGGTTTCCAAAGAAACCTGTATAAGGGTGTCTTCCAAGTGATACCAGTTCATAAACTGTAATTCCTCCTGCATTGGTCTTCTCTGTAAGTACAACTCCAACTTCTCTGGCAAACTCGTTCTGTGAGTATTCAGAGAGAGGTTTTCCTCTCAACAGCACATCACCTCCCAAAGGGGGCTGGAAACCGCACAATGTCCTTATGAGGGTAGATTTTCCTGCACCGTTCAGGCCAAGCAGACATGTAACCTCGCCGCTGTAAAGTGTAAGGTTTACATTGCTCTGGACAACCTTTTTCCCTTTGTTGTCATTGTATCCTATTGTAAGGCCCTGTGCCTGTAATGCTGTCTCTCTAACGTTTGCCATTGTGCCGTTATGCTAGTTGAAATACTGCAGGTTTTTTCTGTTGAGTATGACGTATATTATGATAGGTGCTCCAATCATAGGGGTTACAGCGTTGAGCGGAAGCATGCTGTTGCTTGATGGAATTACTGTAAGCATGTTGCACAGCATTGCAATGCAGGAGCCGCTTAGTATTGTGACCGGAACCAGATGCTTGTGGTTGGATGTTCCAAGAAGCATGCGGGCCACGTGCGGAACTGCAAGACCAATGAATGATACCGGACCGCAGAAGGCTGTAATGGTGGCTGTAAGGATTCCTGTGCAAAGGAGGATTGATATCCTTGCCGCCTTTATCTTTACACCAAGGTTTGCCGCATACATCTCTCCAAGCAAAAGTGCGTTGAGCGGCTTAATAAGAAGCAGTGAATATACAAGACCAATGATGGTAAAGAATGCAAAATAAGGGAGCTTCTCTGTAGACACCCCTGTAAAGTCTCCCATTCCCCACATTACAAACTGGTGAACTTTGTCTGCAGCTGCATGGTAGTTGAGTATGGAGATTGCAGAAGAAGCAAGGTACCCTATCATAATACCTATAATAAGGAGCATTACATTGCTGCGTACCTTTCTGGAGAAGAATATTATCAGGGCCAGTACAGCCAGTGAGCCGGCAAGGGCTGCCAGGATCATTGAAAGATAGGCACTTGTCTGCATGCTTCCAATAATACCTCCGCTATAGAGCATCACTATTGCCACACCAAGGTTTGCACCGTCACTTATTCCCAGGATTGAAGGGCCTGCAAGCGGGTTTCTGAACAATGTCTGAAGCAGCAGACCGCTTATTGCAAGACCGGCTCCGGCCAGCAGTGCGGTTATGCTCTGGGGCAGGCGTGAATTGAGGACAATCATCTCCCATGAAGCCTTGCTGCTGCCATTGCCAAACAGAATGGATACGACATCACCAAACGGAATCTTTACAGATCCGTAAACCAGGTTCCCTGCAAAAAGCAATATAAAGGCGGCAATAAGGATATAATAAGCCTTGGCGTGTTTGTTCATATTGGCAAAGATAGCAAATATCTTTGTCACAGCCCCCTGCCCGCAATAATATTATTGACAATGGAGTCCTCAAAACGGTGCAGTTTCATTTTGTTGCGGAGAATGTCTGTCCAATCATGGAGTGAACCTTTATGGATATTGTTGCTGCTGTCTATTCCATAATAGGTTATCTCATCATCACTGCTCTCTATCTTAAAGATTACGCATACAGCGTTGTTGTTGTGCACAAGTATGTTCCCCACATCTATACTCTTCATAAGCTTGCATTATATTGTCAACCTTATGCAAAGATATAGAGCAGATGTGCAGGTCAATAACAACCAAAAGGTGTTGTTTCAGCCTTTTTTCTTCTGCGTAATGATTACAAGGTAAACGGCAACCAGTACCAGTGCCATGCCAATTCCCTGGTTGAGGTTGAGCCTCTCTCCAAATACGGCAATGCCTACAAGCACTGCGGTAAGCGGCTCCATGCATCCTAGAATTGCGGTAGTTGTAGAACCTATAATCTGGATGGCGTATACAAGGGTAAGGTCAGATATGAGTGTTGGTATGAATGCCAGTGCCAGTATGTTCCACCACTGGTGGAACGTTACCAATGGCATGAACTCACCACCTTTTACAACAATGTTGCCCATGAAAAGAATACATGAGAATGCCAGTACGTAAAAGGTAAGCTTCATACCGTTCATTTGGGCAATGGCCTTTATGTTGTTTACACCTATTATGTATGATCCGTACGTGAAAATGGTTACCAGCACAAAAAGGAGACCCAGCGGATTGAGGGTAAATCCATTGTCCAATGATGCTCCGCTAAGGAAATATACCCCGCCAAAAGCCAGTACCACGGCAAGCCCCTTAAGGATAGTGAACTTCTCTCCAAAGAACATTATCATAACGGCTGTTACAAAAACGGGATACAGGAAGTGCATTGTGGTTGCAATTCCACTTGGTATCTCACCAATGGTATATGATGCGGTAAGGAAAATGCTGGTTGAAGCATAGAAGACAGATATGAGCATAAGGAGTGCAAACTGTTTGGGCGAAATCCCAAATGCCTCTGAAAGGGTTGACTTGATGCTTTGTTTGCCATGGTTCTTTATTGCAAAGTTTACAAATACAATAATCCCCATTAGGAGGGCTGAGAAAAGGAATCTGTAAAAGCATACGTTGTCCAGGTCAATCTCCAGGCTCTTGTTCTCATTCTCCATAAGTGGAATGGAGAAAAGCGGTATAAGGCCAAATGTGGCAGAAGACAGTATGGCCATTATGAGGCCCTTCAAATTTCTCATATCTTATAATTTGTATGCAAATATAATGAAAACAAGGGCGCACAGAGCCATTTGCAGTGCAAAAAAAGAGAGTGACAGCTGTCACTCTCCTTCCATTTAATGGGTAAATACTTTTCCTTTCTGGGCCTCTTCCTTCTCGTATGCTATGCGGGATGGGGTAGGGTACTGGAGTTTGTCAAGTTCCTCTACTGCGCTGCGCATGTCATTGAGCATCATGTCTGCCATATCTCTTGTAAATCCCTGTTTTATTACCACTCTCATGACAACAATATCCTCAAGGTTGGCAGGAAGTGTATATGCCGGTACCATCCAGCCCGATTGTTTCAGCTTGTCCTGAAGGTCATACAGGGTCCATTTTGCACTCTTGTCATATTCCTCGTCCAGATGCCAGATGAACAGCGGGTTCACCACCTCTTTGGCATAGTTGTGGAACTGAGGGAATTTTGCAATCTCTCCCCAAATGTATTTGGCAATATCCAGACAGTTCTGCTGTATGGCCTTGTATCCCTCAAAGCCCAACCTTATATAATTATAGTATTGTCCCAGAATCTGTGCACCCGGACGGGAGAAGTTCAAGCCCACCTGTGATATCTCTGCGCCAAGGTAGTTTACAGAGAAGTTCATTTCACTTGGAAGATACTCCTTGTCTTTCCAGATAACCCATCCAAGGCCCGGATATACAAGTCCGTATTTGTGTCCCGACGTACTTATTGAAAGTACCCATTTCAACCTGAAGTCCCATTTTCTCTCAGGATTTAGGAATGGCAATATGAAGCCTCCCGATGCTGCATCCACATGGATTGGGATATTGTACCCTGTACGGGCATTGTACTCTTCAAGAGCAGCATCCAGCGCCTCAACGTCATCATTCAGGCCTGTCCATGTAACACCCTGGATAGGGACAACGCAGATTGTATTCTCGTCGCAATACTGAAGGGCAAGCTTTGGATCCAATGTGATGTGCTCCTTTGAGATTGGAACCTGTCTCATCTCAACCTGCCACAACTGTGAGAATTTCTCCCACACAACCTGCATGCCTGTACTTATTACAAAGTTTGGCTTGTCATAAGGCTTGCCCTGGTCCATTCTCCTTTTCTTCCATCTTAGCCAGGCTGCAATGCCGCCAAGCATACAAGCCTCGCTGGAGCCTATTCCAACAGCTCCGGTTTTCCATTTGCGCTTCTCTGGGGTGTTCCAAAGGTTGGCAAGGATATTTATACATTTACCGTTTATTACGGCTACTCTAGGGTACTCTGTCTCGTCTATGTAGTTGATGTTTATTGCCTCATTCATAAGTTTTGTGGCATAATCATCCATATAGGTGGTTACAAAGGTTGCGAGGTTAAGCATAGGGTTTGTCTGGGGATATGTCTCCTCTTTTACCAGCTGGTATGCCACCTCCGGGTCTGTTGAACATTGAGGGATAACATCTTGAGGGGTCTGCTCCAAAACTCTCTCCTGTGCGAATACCGGTGCTCCCGGTTTGTTTTTCTCTTTCATAAAACGTTGAATTTTAATTTGTTTATAAAATAACACCTATATAACAATGATGTTGGGATAAGGTTTGGAAAAAAGTTGTCGGGAAGTTTATTTAAAATTTTTATAATTTTTGTAAAGAATTATTTGCATATTAAAATAATTTTAATTTACTTTGTATCCAGAAACAAAAAGGAGATCATTTATGTTGTTGTTGAAAGAAAAAATCAAGGCCGCCGGATTGAAGGCCACTCCTCAGAGGATTGCAATTTTTGAGTCCATGAGAAAATTGGGACATGCTAGTGCCGATATGGTTGTTGAGGACCTTAAGGAGAATTATCCAACCCTTACAGTGGCTACCATATACAATGTTCTGGAATCTTTTGTAAATTCGGGACTGCTTGTAAGAAGATTCAGCTCAAACAACAAAATGTACTTTGACGTTAACGTATATGAGCACGCCCATTTTTATGATACGGAGTTCAATGCTTATGAAGATTATCATGATCCTGAACTGGTTAAGATAGTGATGGATTACCTTTCAACCAGAAAGATTGAGCATTTTGACGTAAAGAGCGTGGATATACAGCTTGTAGGAAAAAAACTTTAATTAAAATAAAATACTAACAATACAATAATAAAATATAGGAGATACTATTATGGCAACTATTAAAGGAACTCAGACTGAGAAAAATCTATTGACAGCTTTTGCTGGTGAGTCACAGGCAAGAACAAGATACACTTTCTTTGCAAGCGTAGCTAAGAAAGAGGGTTTTGAGCAGATCAGCGCAGTATTTATGGAGACTGCAGAGCAGGAGAAAGAGCATGCTAAGAGATTCTTCAAATTCTTGGAGGGTGGTGATCTTGAGATTACAGCTACTTACCCTGCAGGTAAAATTGGTACAACAGCTGAGAACTTGTTGGCTGCAGCTATGGGTGAGAACGAGGAGTGGTCAGAGGCTTATCCTCATATGGCAGAGGTTGCACAGGCAGAGGGTTTCCCTCAGGTGGCTGTTGCTTTCAGAGAGATTGCTAAAGTTGAGGCTATGCACGAGCAGAGATACCGTACACTTCTTGCAAGAGTTGAGGCTGGTAAGGTGTTTGAGAGAGAAGAGGCAATTGAGTGGCAGTGCAGAAACTGCGGTTATGT
>JAEIGA010018440.1_pt1 | contig 10633 bp, 9 predicted proteins | sample 9270691 | NCBI WGS metagenome assembly JAEIGA01 (sample SAMN17057246, study PRJNA624740) | gut metagenome | biome: biome; isolation source: fecal sample | host: Bos grunniens | place: China: Xizang | collected 2019 | reverse complement strand
ATACCAACATAATTTCACTTTTAGGAAAAGTTCTTAACCGATATATGAAACCTATCTTTAATATTCGAGGCGAAGGTGCTTTTGCTTTTATTATGGGAATTATAAGTGGCTATCCTATTGGAGCTAAAAGAGTTGTTAGTGGTAAGATAGAATATTTTAATGGTATGTGGCAAATGAGCCATCCGGAATATACAACAACACCAGATAAACTAAGTTTTATATCTCGTTTTGAACCAGTATACCCTTTAACAGCAGGTGTTACCAATAAACTAATGTGTAAAGTTGCAGATGATTGTATGCATAGACTTCCCAAGCTTCCTGAGTGGTTGTCAGAAAATACTAAAAATACACTTGAATACATAGACTTTAATTCCGCAATATATAGAATACATCATCCTAAAAATATTGCTGATGTATATCAAAATTCAGCAGCATATCGTCGCCTTGCTTATGATGAAATTTTATCAAATCAATTAGCTTTGGCTTTTATAAGGCACAAAGTTAAACAACAAAGCGGAAGAAGTTTTGTGGGTACAGGTGTTTTATATCAAAAGATAATCGATTCTCTACCATTTACATTAACATCATCTCAGCAAAATGTGCTAAAGGAAATTTTAGAAGATCAAAAAAATCCATATAAGATGCTAAGACTATTACAGGGTGATGTTGGTTCAGGAAAAACAATAGTCGCATTGTTAAGTATGGCAAATGTTATAGAAAGCGGAAGTCAAACAGCTTTAATGGCTCCAACAGAAATTTTAGCTAAGCAACATTTTGAAACAATTTCAAAAATATGTGAAAATATAGGTATTAAGGTTGGATTACTTACAGGTAAAATGCGTGTTAAAGAAAAACGCGAAACGTATGAAAAATTGGCAACAGGAGAAATAAATATACTTGTAGGTACTCATGCTCTATTTACAGAAAATGTAAAGTTTAAAGATTTAGGCTATGTTGTAATAGATGAACAACATCGTTTTGGTGTTAATCAACGTTTATCTTTATCATCAAAAGGAAATTTATGTGATGTGTTGGTGATGACAGCAACGCCTATTCCAAGAAGTTTATTATTAACAGCATATGGAGATATGGATTACTCAAAAATTGAAGGGATGCCAGAGGGTAGAAAACCTTCAAAAACAGTAGTTATGAGCTCTACCAAAACAGCAGAAGTTATATCTGCTCTTAAGCGAAAGTTAGAAGAGGGAACACGTGCTTATTGGGTTTGTCCTTTAGTCGAGGAGTCTGAAAAATCAGATTTAGCAGCTGCTACTGAAAGATATGAAATGTTGCAACAGCATTTTGGCTCTAAAGTTGGTCTTATTCATGGCAAGATGAAAGAATCAGAAAAAGATGCTGTAATGGAGCAGTTTAAAAATGGAGAAAAGACACTTCTTGTGGCAACAACAGTCATAGAAGTGGGTGTGAATGTTCCTGAGGCAACAATTATAATAATAGAGCATTCAGAGCGCTTTGGTTTGGCTCAATTGCATCAATTAAGAGGTCGTATAAAAAGAGGGTATGATGAAGGTACTTGTATGCTTCTATATTCATATCCTGTAAGTGCTGTAGCAAAAGAACGATTAAATATTATGAAGCAAACAGAAGATGGATTCTTTATTGCAGAAAAAGATTTAGAGTTACGCGGTGGAGGAGAGATATTAGGAACTCGCCAATCAGGATTTGCTCAGTTCAAAATAGCTGATATGCAATATCATCAAGATTTGCTTATAAAAGCAAGAGATGATGTTAAAGAAATTTTGCAAACAGATTATAAACTAGAAACCCAAAGGGGAAAAGCCTTAAAAATACTCTTGTATTTGTTTGAACAAAACGAAGCAGTTAAAACATATCTAGCGGGGTAATTTAGAAATTTTTCATACTTCTTTATTAGTATATACAAAATAAAAGGAGATATAACATGGCAAGCTATTTAATTACAGGTGGAGCAGGTTTTTTTGGTACAATACTAAAAAAATATTTACTATCAAAGGGTGCAAAATGCATAAGCATAGATATACAAAAAGATACTTTTGAGCATGAAAATTTTATAGCTTATCAAGGTGATATTAATGATAATAATTTGATGAATGAGATATTTACATCAAATAAAATTGATGCAATTTTTCATTGCGCAGCACTTCTAGCACATGTAAAGAAAGATTTGAAGAATTTATGGCATGCGAATGTAGATGGTACACAAAATGTATGCGATTATGCAATAAAGCATAATGTAAATAAAATTGTTTTCATTTCTAGTAATTGTCTTTGGGCTAAAAATTTCGATTCTAATGTTCTTGAAGATGAAGAGCCAAATCCAGTTGAGATATATGGAAAATCAAAATTAGCAGGAGAGAAAATTCTTTTATCTAATTCTGATAAAATAAATAGTATAATCTTTCGTTCGCCAACAATAATGGACGAAGGTAGATTAGGGTTATTAGGCATCCTATTTGAATTTATTGATGAAAATAGAAAACTTCCTATGGTAGGAGATGGTAAAAACCGTTACCAATTTATCTATGCTAAAGATTTATCTAAAGCATGTGAGTTAGCATTGGATGCTGAGTATAGTGATGTGTTCAATATTGGCTCAGATGATGTAAAAACATTTAATGAGGTTTACCAATATGTAATAGATAATTCGGGTTCTAAGTCTAGTTTATTGCATTTTCCAAAATTACCAATGATATTGGCTATGAAAATTTGTTTTTGGCTTGGAATTTCTCCACTAGGTCCTTATCAATATAAAATGATAGCCTCTTCATTCGTTTTTGATACATCTAAAATAAAACAAAAACTTGGATTCGTGCCAACATTAAAAAATGAAGAAATGTTATTAAAAGCTTATAAATTTTATCACAAAAATAAAAAAGAAATTCTTTCTCGCAAAGATGTTTCAGCGCATAATAGTGTGGCAAAAATGGGTATAATTAAGCTACTAAAATGGATGATGTAACTAGGATATCAATTTGAATTTTTGTTGTATTAATTTATATGCAATATATGCGAAAAAGTAACATATAAAAAGCCATATCAAGCAACATAAAATATCAGCAAATGGAAAATTCCATTCATTTGCCAATTTTACAAAATCTCTCCTAAAAAGAAAGCCGTTGAAACCAAATAAATAAGGGCTGATTGTTCCTGTAAACTCTATGAATTTATTTGATGTTTTTTGTATTAGAAGGAAGAACGATAGTAATAAAATAGCACTAGCAACAAAGCTTAATGTAAAAAATGCAAAGTAAAATTGAGCACCAACTACAATAGTAAGAGATGTTACAAATATTAAAAATAAATATTTAGTACATTTTGCAAACCGAAAGTCATCTTCATACAAGGCGATATAAACACCTAATGAAAACTCAGGAATATGACCTAATGCATTAGCATAAAAAATATTTTTAGCTCCATTGCTAGCCATAAAATAGGCTAAAACTAAATAAGGAATAAACATCAAAATAAAATTAAACTTATCACGTTTTAACGCGTAAAGAATTGGTATAAACAAGATATATAATTGTATTATTAAAGAGAAAAACCACCAGGGACCATTTACACTAAAAATTTTAGCAACATAGAAGTTGTTAGTTAAAGAAAGCGATTTTAAGACAGGGAAGATAAAGTAATTAACATACTTTATGTTTATTAATAAGAATAAACAGGCGCTAAGAATAAATAATTTATAAATTTTCCAAACGTGCTTGAATACAAATTTAGCTTTAGGTAGAGAGTTTTTAGAAAAAGATTTGGTTAAGCCGTAGCCACTTAGAAAAATAAATAGAAAAACTCCATAAAAACCGAATAAAGAAAATATCTCATTTATAGAAGATGATAAAGTGAAATTATTAATAAAAATATCAACACACTTACTATCAAAGCGTATTTCATTTTCACAGTTGACTAAAGGAGGAAGCCAATGAAAAAAGTTATGAATAAGAATACATAAAATAGCAATACCTTTAAAAAATGTAGTTTGCTTTTGCGATATTAGACTATCGTCATTAGTCATCATTTGTCTCCAAAATTTTTACAGCAATATCAAAATCAAATCCAGCTCTAACTAATGATGCTAAATCTTTCTGTCGATTCGCTATTTGCATTTCTTTATTTTCTCTGAATTTACCAATTTTCTTTTTTTTAGCAAAATTTAGAGCAACATCAAATTCAGAATATTCAATATCATCAAATGATTGGTTAATAGTTTTGTTGTCGATTCCTTTTTGCTTAAGTTTTTGTTCAATATATCTTCTTGATTTACCAGACTTCAAATAAGCACTAATCTTCAAATTAGTAAATCTCACATCATTTACAAAATTATGTTGAGCACATTCTTCTACAATATCATCAACCCATAAGTAAGCTTCTTCAGGATTATATTCTTTGTTAACAAAAACATACTTGTCGATTCTACGTCTTAAAACTGCACGTAAATTATCTTTAGAACTTTCAAATCTCTCCAAGTAATATAAAGCAATGTTTCTTAACCGTGCTTTTGTTGGTATTTTTGGGGTTGATTTTTTAGTTTTTGATGTAAACACTTGAAATTTACCTTTTTATACATTAACTTCATCTAAAATTCACTCTTAATATATAAAAGGAATAAAAAATTGGCTAATAAAATTTTTGATGAATGTACATCTTTTTTGATTAACGACGGGTTGTTTGTAGGACGTATATGTCGTTTTGATAATGTATTAAAAACGATAGTAAACAAACATGGATACATGAAAAATGTATCTGCAGCTTTAACAGAAACTACAGCTTTAGCAGTTTTGTTGGCAAATGCATTAAAATTTGAGGGGCTTTTTACTCTTCAATTACAAGGTAATGGTCCAGTTTCGACTATTGTTGTTGATGTTACATCAGAAGGTAAAATGCGTGCATGTGCAAATTATGATAAAGAAAGATTAGAAAAAGCATTTGCACTACGCAAAAATGAGGGTGAAATCGAGGCAACTCCACACTTGTTAGGAACAGGTACACTTGCTTTTACAATTGATAACGGAACAGATAATTATCATCAAGGTGTTGTTGATTTGAAAGGTAAGACATTGGAAGAATGCGCTTTAAGATATTTTAGAAAATCTGAGCAAATAGAAACAATGTTAAAGTTATTTGTAAGTGTTCCAGATGATGAAGAAGGCGATTGGAAGGCTGGCGGAATATTGTTACAAAGAGTTCCAGAATTTGGTGGTAAAGATGTGAATATATCAAATATACCAGAATTAAGAAATGAAGCAGAAATTCTTATGAAGTCATTGAAAAAAGAAGAATTGTTTGATGGAAATTTGTCTTTGGGTGATATTTTGTATCGTTTATATCATGCTAATAATTTAGTTATAACAAAAAATAACTCATATGAGTTCAGTTGTCGTTGTGGTAGGGATAAGCTTCTTAATACTTTGCGTGGATTTTCAGAAAATGAATTGTCTGCAATGTTGGATGAAAATTCAAAAATAACAGCAAAATGTGGTTTTTGTTCTGAGGTTTATGAATTTACAATCCCAGAAATTATGGAAAAACTTAATTAGTCTTAAATAAGTTTTAAGCATTTTAACTTAATATGTTAGCAACAAAGGTGTAAAACTTTGTACTGTTAACTAATATCTAGGTGAAGTTTGATGAAGAAAATAAGAAATATTATGTTGGCTTTTTGTAGCTTATTTATGATGTCATGTGCAACAACAAGTGATACAGATGCAGTGCCATTGAGATATTGTGAACCTCGTTTCCAAACAACAGCCCCTATTGCTCTGAATGTTGAAAAAGTAGAGGTTGTATCTGAGTTCATTCCTTCTTTTACTCGTCCAAATGTTGAACACTTATTCCCTGTATCAATTGAAAAAGCTGCTAAGCTATGGGCAGAGGATAGATTAAAGGCAGATGGCTTTTCTTCAAACAAAATTGCAGAATTTATTATTAAAGATGCTTCTGTAACAGAGGAAATTGAAAAAGCAGAAGAGTTATTGCATAAAGATCGCTTAAAATATCGTGCTAACCTTTCTGTTGTATTAAAGGTTACAGATAAATCAAACTTGTCCTCAGCAGAAACCACAATTAATGCATGGAGAGAACTTCGTATACCAGTAGATACAAATATTGCAGAAAAAGAAAAATATTGGAATGATATGGTAAATAAACTATTTGAGCAGTTTAATGAACGTATGGAGCAAAATATATACGAATACTTGAATATGTATGTTAAAAATGATTATACAATAAAAGAGTATAACTAAGAAAAAAGAGCCGAAAGGCTCTTTTTTAATTGTAGATTCTTCTGTTATTATCATTAGCAATTAAACTCAGAACAGGTATTTCTATATCTTGGATTCGTCTATTTTTTTCAGTTGATATTTTACAGCTTCCACGTAATACTGCGCTTGATTTAGATGTTGCATAATCTTCAAATTCAAAAACTTCTCCAGGTTCTAAAGTTGGTGCTTCTCCATTAAAACCTTCGTAGTTAACAGAAACAGAATGTCCGTTAGAATCTATAATAGATATGTTTTTGCCTAAAAGGTTTATGGTGTTATCTGAATTGTTTTCTATACGAAGATAATATCCCCAACAAAATTCATCACCAGAAACTTTCTCATTTAAAAGTTCCTGATATGCAGAAATGATAATTCCGTTATCATTGGTTGATGCTAATTCATCTTCAAAAAACATTTACAGTTCCCCTATAATTAAGATAATTAATAAATAATTAACTTTTGGAAAACTGTAAAAATGAATCTATAGTTTTTCAACAGGAGATATTATTTGTCTGCTCTTCCATAGTTGTCTTCAAATCGGATGATGTCATTTTCATCAAGATTTTCACCTGTTTGCACTTCAATAAAAACGAGATCTTCTGTTTCAGAGTTGTTTTTTATTCTATGCTTCGTTTTTACAGGGATGAAAACGGATTCGTTTGCTTTACGATATAGAGTATCTTCTCCAAGCACAATCATTGCATTTCCTTCTACCATAATCCAATGTTCTTCTCTGTAATTATGCATTTGCAGAGAAAGAATTGCATTAGGTTTTACTGTAATTTTTTTTACACAAAAATGCTCGCTTGCTTCCAAAACTTCCCATGTGCCCCATGGACGAATATCAGAATCACCTTTTTTATAAGTTATTGTCATAATATTTTATCCTTTTTTACAAAAAATAAACTAGAATATAAGAATAATAGGTGATATAAGTAAAAATACAAGATAAATTTACGGCCGAGGGGAATATGTCAGAAGCTAAAAAGAATTTTGCGCTAGAGATAATAAAGAAGATACATTCAAAGCAAAATATAGATGATTGCGCAGAAAGATTAAAAACTATAATCAATATAGTTGTTGAAGAAACAAATGCAAACTCAGCGGATATTTATATAAAAGCTGATGATATGACGTTTGAGCATCTTGTGGGAAGTGAGGGTAAAGAGCTTTCAGCAATACGTGCTGGAGAAGGTGTTGTAGGTAAGGCAGGTACAGATTGTCAAATATCATTTGTAAAAAATAAAACAAGTTTCCAGTTAGGTACACCTATTATGCGTTGGAATAAGTCTATAGGTGTTCTCCTCTTGTCTTACAAAAAAACACATAGATATAATGAAGATGAAGTAGATGCTCTAGAGACATTATGTATGTTTGTTAGTGAATTGCTATCAACAGAAGATGTTTCTTTATACATAAAAAAAGTAATAAGAAGTAGAGGTATTGTATCTAAAGACAGATTAAAAGGAACTGTAATAAATTCTGGATGTGGGTTAGGAAATGTTGTTGTACATCGCCGTAGAAAAGCAGTTACAAAAATGTTTTCAAAAGATAAAGATAAGGAACTGGAAAATTTAACAATAGCTCGCCAAAAAATGAATGATGATCTTGATGCTAAGATGAATCAGGATAATATGCAAAATAGTGAGCATGTTGAAATATTAGATGCTTATAGAATGATGGCAAATGATAAAGGATGGTATAATCGTATTATTAACCATATAAATTCAGGGTTAACAGCAGAAGCAGCTGTTGAACAAGCATACACAGAAATGTGGAATAGATTATCAGGTGCAACGGATTCTTATTTAAAAGAGCGTTTGCATGATTTGCGAGATATTGCTGATCGTTTACGTTTGTATTTAAGTGGTGAAGATTGTAATGCAGATTATTCTAAATATGAGGATATTATAATTGTTGCGGCGTCTATGGGACCCGCAGATTTGATGGATTATGACTATAAGAAAATTAGAGGGTTAATTATCGAAGAATGTACTCCAACAATGCATGTGTCAATTGTTGCAAAAGCTTTAGGGGTGCCTGTAATATCCGGAATATACGGATTTTTTAAAGACGTAAAAGACGGTGTTGTTGTTGGAATTAATGGAAAAGATGGCTCTATTTTTGTAAATCCAGAAAAATCTATTGTAGATGCAATAAATAAACAAATAGAAGAAAAGAAAAAAGAACAGCTACAAATACAAAAATTAAGAAATCTAAAAACCAAAACAAAAGACGGAGAGAGGATAAATCTCTATCTTAACATAGGTATGGATTTTGATGTTGAATATATAAAGAGTACAAACTGTGACGGTGTCGGTTTATATAGAACAGAAATTCCATTTATGTCAGCAGATAAAATGCCAGATATAAAAAAACAGGTAGAATGCTATAAAAAACTCTATGACGCGGCAGGAAATAAAAAAATAATATTTAGAAGTTTAGATGTGGGATCAGATAAGCTTTTGCCTTATTGGAATAGTATAAGTGAAGAAAATCCTGCTATCGGATGGCGCTCAATACGTATTACTTTAGATAGAAGGGCGATTTTACGTAAGCAAATGCGTGCATTTATAATGGCAGCTTCTGGTAAAGAGTTATATGTGATGTTCCCAATGATTTCTAATTTAGATGAGTTTTTAGAGGCAAGAGAAACTTTTATGTTCGCATATGAATGTGAAAAAAGAAAAGGATATGAAATGCCTGCAAAAGTTCATTTGGGTATGATGATAGAAGTTCCTTCTGTTGTATTCCAATTAAGGGAAATTCTTAAATATTGTGACTTTATATCTGTTGGAACAAATGATCTATATCAATTTTTCTTTGCATGTGATAGAGGTAATCCAAGATTAAATGGTAGATATGATGTATTATCTGCGCCATTCTTGAATATGATGAAGAAGATTATAAAAGAAGCAACTGCTGCGAATGTAATGTGCTCTGTATGTGGCGAAATGGCTAGTAATCCAGTAGAGGCAATGGCTTTAATTGGATTGGGTTTCCGTAATTTATCAGTATCAAGTGCTTCTTATGGAAAGATTAAAGCAATGATAAGGAGTTTATCCGCAAAAGGAATTGAAGATTATCTAAATAACATCCTTTCTTCTTCCCGCAAAACACTTCGTCCACAATTAAAAGCATATGCAGATGATCACGCTATTGAAATTTATTAAAAAGTATGTTTTAATATGCAGGTAACTTTAACAATGAAAGTTAGAAATATGGAAAAAACTGAGGATTTAGAAATAGATATTGATGATATTGGTACTATTTTGAAAAGTAGCAGACTTAAGAGTAAAAAAACTCTAGAAGACATTTCTAGTGAGTTATGCATACGAAAAATATATCTAACAGCTCTAGAAGAAGGAGATTATGAAACTCTTCCTCCAATACCATACGGAGTAGGATATGTAAGAACCTATGCGCGCTATTTGGGCTTAAATCCTGAAAGAGCAGTAAAGTTATATAAATCTGCCTCAATGGTTGAAGAGCAAAAAGAAGAACAAGAAGAAGTTGCTCCAGAAGTTGTTAAAGTTAATAATAAGCATGTCGTAGTTAGCGTTTTAGTGTTGTTGCTTGTTTATGGTTTCTGGCAACTTTTATCTTCTAAAAAGACTGAAGAAACACCTATTGTTGAGAGTGTTGCCGAAGTTATCGTTGAGGAAAAAAATGATAGTAGTTCTGTAGTACAAGTTGAGGCAGATATTCAAACTGAAGGTGAAGTAGTAGTTGAAGCTGAAATAGTAGAAACAGATACAGTAGCAGAAAATGAGGTTGAAGCTATTGAGCCTAAAGATAATGTAGTTGTAGAATTTTTGGGTGAAAGCTGGGTTGAATTAAAGGGTAAAAATAAAGTATATTTCCAAGGAGTTTTCCATAAAGGAGATAAAAAAGAAATAGACTATGTAGAGAACCTATTTATATCTGTTGGTCGTCCTTACAATGTAAAAGTATTAGTTAAAGGTGTTGAAAAAAATATTGTAGCTAAAAGAAGAAAAATGAATATTCCTCTCGATTCGCTATAATTATTTGTTGCATTTTAATATATAGATGTTAGAACAACAAAGAATAAATCATTTTTAATTAAAGGATACATTAATGAATTTACAAGAAAAGTTGGCAGGTGTAGTAAACCGCTATGATGAGGTGCAAGCTTTGTTATCTTCACAAGGCATATCTGCTGATGAACTAGTTAAATTAAATAAAGAAATATCAAACTTGGAGCCTGTTGTAGAAGCTATCAATAATTATCAAAAACAGCTTCAAAGCTTTAATGACGCATCAGAGATGATGAATGATAGTTCTTTAGATAAAGAAATGAGAGAGCTCGCAGAAATAGAATATTATGAATTAAAAGATAAATTGCCTGAGCT
>JAEIGA010018439.1_pt1 | contig 10633 bp, 9 predicted proteins | sample 9270691 | NCBI WGS metagenome assembly JAEIGA01 (sample SAMN17057246, study PRJNA624740) | gut metagenome | biome: biome; isolation source: fecal sample | host: Bos grunniens | place: China: Xizang | collected 2019 | reverse complement strand
CGAAATTTATGAAATAATGGAAAATAAAGAAATAACAGATCAAGCAAAAGATTTTTTGAATCATAATAGTGAAGAGTTATCTATAAAACAAAAGATATATGAAATTAGGGATTGTCGTGTTATGATAGACAAGGATTTGGCATTTTTGTATGGAGTTGAAACTAAAGCCCTTAATCAAGCAGTGAAACGTAATATTGAACGTTTTCCTTCAGATTTTCATTTTCAATTAACAATGGAAGAGTGTTTAAGGTCACAGATTGTGACCTTAAACGAAGGGAAAGGAAAACATTTAAAATATTTGCCATATGCTTTTACGGAAAATGGTATAGCAATGCTTAGTAGTGTGCTGCGTTCATCTACTGCAATAGAAATGAATATAAGGATAATGAGGATATTTACTTCAATGAGACGTTTGCTTGCAAATGATGTTTTGTTAAATCATCGTTTATCTAATTTGGAATATCATCAAATGGAAATAGAGAAACGTCTTGATTTTGTATCAGATTTGATTAGAAACGCAACTAGTTCCATAGTTTTGATAGATAATTATATTGATGATACTGTATTGACCTTATTGGATAAGTGACCTTGATGAAAAGTATTGATAGTAATGAGATTTTAAAGAAATTAATTTAGATTTATTACTAGCTTTTATTTGTTTTTTGTAGTTTTGTAATATGAAAAAAATAAAAATCACAGTGATGAGGATGGCTCGTTACGACGACCTCATGGCAATATATGAAAATCCTATTGAGCATGCTTGCGACTTGCATCTCGGTCAGGTGTTTTATGTGGAGAATGTCCAAAAACCAAAGGGGCTGTGCGATAGCGCATGGGAGACTCTTCTTCCTTTCATTAAAGAACTCTCGGAAGGTGGCGGCAACTTCTTCGACGGATGGATGAAGAACCCTCATTCGGCAATGCTTTCTTGTAACGACGGATTCCGCCCGGTGAGTTTTTATGTGGAAGTAATAGAATGATTATTTGACAATCAATGATGAATTGTGCATTATGAATTATGAATTAAGAATAAGGAAAGCTACTGTCAACGATGCGTCTCTCATTGCAAAGGTGGTCGCTATGGCGATAGGCGAGGATGGTGCTAAACATTACTGCGGTGATGATAACCTGTCTGTACTTGAGGAGATTGCACGTCTTGAGAATTCGCAATATAGTTATAGAAATGCCATCGTCGCCGAAATCGACGGCATCCCAGCAGGCGCTGCTGTCGCATACGACGGCGCCGATTTGTACGCTTTACGCGATGTCACTCTGAAACATATTTTTGATCGTACAGGAAAGACACATAATATCGAAGACGAGACTGATGCATCTGAGGTTTATCTTGATAGCATAGCAGTGCTTCCGGAATATAGAGGTCTCGGAATAGGTAAGAAACTATTGCAGGCTTTGAAAGAGATCGCCTTCAACGAATATGGTAAAAACCTAGGACTCTTGGTAGATTTTGAAAACCCCGACGCTGAACGCCTCTATGAATCAGTGGGATTCAAGAGGATGAATGTCAAGGATTTCCTAGGTCATAAAATGTGGCACCTTGTGATAGGACAAATGGCTAATGACTAATGGCAAAAGTTTAATGAAAAAATCTTTATTACTTAGTCCTAATAATAAATAAACTCGGATTCTCTGGGTTAGCAATGATTTGAAGTGACCCCAAAAGTTTGGACAAAAAACTTTTGGGGTCACTTCATTGTCGACGCGTCTCTACAAAGACCAATTATGCATTATGCATTATGAATTATGCATTAAATAAACCGCACATCCTCCTCCGGCTGCCATCTTGATATGTAAGGTGTCGCTGGATGATACGTTTTTCTTTTCTATTTTATATGATGTAGGATTTGTTTCCCAATGAGCGTCATCGCCGTCGGCGTAGATTGTCGCTTCGTATTGTTTGCCTTTTTCCAAGAATGTCAACGGAATCTCTATTTCACGCGCCTCGCCGTTCGTGGCAGCTCCTAAATAGAAATTCGTTCCGGCTCGGCGCACAATGGCTACATATTCTCCAGGTTCTCCCAGCAGCGCCTCCGACCAGTCGCAGTCGGGATTGAAGTCGCGGAAAAACTGAAACGCAGGATGTCCTTCGTAATGTTCTATCATATCCGATGCCATCTGTAATGGCGAATATAATATCACCCAGTTGGCGAGCTGTTTGGCCAATGTCGTGTTGACTCTGCTGTTACCTCTGTCGTTGCCGTTCCATCTCTTGCGCAGCGGCGAGTTACGAGTGTTCTCGAATAAGATGTCGAATGTTCCGGGGGTGTAGTCCATCGGTCCGGCGAGCAGTCGTGTGAAAGGCAGCATGACATGATGTTCTGGCGGGTTGCCCTCGCTCCAGGCGTTCCATTCCATACCGCGCGCTCCCTCGCGTGTCATCATGTTAGGGTAGGTGCGGCGTATGCCAGTCGGCTTGATAGGCTCGTGTACGTCGAGCGTGATATGATGTCTCGCAGCTGTCTCGACGACTTTCCTATAATGACGAACATTGTATTGTCCGTGGTGATTGTGGAAGTCGGGGAGGCCTCCGGCATAGCCTGTCTTGACACTGTTGATGCCTTTGCCTTTAGTCCAACGATATGTCTCATCTAATTGATTTTCATAGTTGATGATGTCTCCGCCTGTCTCATGGTGTCCTATGACTTCAATGCCTTTTTCTTTGGCGTAACGCATGATCTCATCGATGTCGAAATCGGCGTAAGCCTGTGTGTAGTCGAAACCTTGTAAAGGAGTCTTGTCTTGTATCTCGGAAGTGCCAATCCAGCTTTCCCATCCCACGTTCCATCCTTCGAAAAGGACAGCGTCGATGTTGTTGGCAGCGGCGAAGTCGATATAACGTTTAGCGTTCTCTGTGGTGGCGCCATGTCGCTCGTCCATGACCCAAGTCTCTACTCCGAGATGCATTCCCCACCAGACGCCTACATATTTCATAGGTTTGATCCAAGAAAGGTCACCTTCCAAAGCACAAGGCTCGTTGAGGTTTAAAATAAGGCTTGAGTTGATAAGGCCAACAGCTTTGTCAGAAATCTGTATTGTACGCCAAGGACTTATGAAGTTGTCTTTTTCAAAGATAGCCTTCGTCTTATCAGGATAAGGAGCAAGTTGAACTTTGAACTCAGAACCATGAACTTTGAACTCAGAACCTTGAACTCTGAACTTTTCTTCAATGTCTTTTGTCTTTAGTCTTTCGTCTTTTGCCGGACGAAGTCCCAATGTCATCTCAGGAAAATCTGTCAACGCCGCCTCATGGATACTAGCGTAAATACTTTGCGTCTCTGCGTCTCTGCGACTTTGTGTCTTAAAAGTAAACGGTGTATTCGCATTCTCAACTTCCTCCAATGGGAGAGTGCGGTATAATAATTCGTATGTCTCGAAACTCGCTGGTATCGACCATGAAGTGCCTTCGCCTTTTATGTTGAAAGAAGTTAACTCGTTGGTTAGTATAATTTTGTCTGTATCTTTTACTCTGTATTCATAACGGAAACCGACGCCGTCGTCGAAGAGACGGAAACGCATGATGAGGAAAATGCTGTCTTCGTTGGCAAGGTGAACCGCCATCTCGTTATAATGGTTACGTATGACTTTGTTCTCGCCCCAGATTTGTTCCCATGTCTCGTCATTAGAGGAGAATTCTGTCTTTATTATCTCAAAGGAATTGCTGAGATTCAAACCGTCTTTAGCTTCGAAGCCCAGTTGGGAATCGTCGATGAAAATACTGCCGTTGACTTTAACGTTGTACGACATAAAACCTTCATTGTCAATATTGAAGGCGAGACGGATATTTTTGTTTGGAGAAGCGACCTCGGTCTTACGAGAGGTGCATGATGTCATCAAAAGAAATGATATTATAATGAAGATGATTTTTTTCATAGAAAATTTTTTAAGTCACAAATGTACGATTTTTTAAAATGCAAAACACTTCGCATCTCCGCATCTCCGCATCTCTGCGTCTCTGCGTCTTTGCGTCTCTGCGACTCAAAAAACCGTATCTTTGCAAACAAAATTACTCTTATGATTCGTAAAGCGCAACAACACGATATACCTCGTATTTTAGACTTGTTGTCACAGGTCAATGACGTTCATGCTGAAGGTCGTCCGGATTTTTTCGTAAAAGGTAAAAGAAAATATGAAGAAGATGATTTGAAAAAGATTCTTGTCGACGACAGCACTCCGGTTTTTGTATGTGAAGAAGACGATGACGTCAAAGGATATGCTTTCTGCGTGATGCAGGACCTGAGCAATTGCAGCAACCTTCGTCCTGATAAAAGTCTGTATATCGACGACATCTGCGTCGATGAGAAATATCGTCGTCATGGAGTAGGGAAGAAGTTGTATGACTTTGTCCTTCAATATGCTAAGAACGAAAATTGTTTCAATGTAACCTTGAATGTATGGGATAAGAATCCTGATGCGAAGGCGTTTTACGAGAGCATGGGAATGGCCGTGCAGAAGGTTTGTATAGAAGTGGTTTTGTAGGGCGTTCCGGCTCTGCCGTCGGGCTTTCCGCTATATCTTTGCTCGCTTCAATTCCGTCTCGCTCAAAAAAATACGATGTCTGTTGCCCGTTGTCTGTTGCCCGAAAAAACTCGCAAAGGATGCCGCTCCAATCCCTAACGCGGAGGGGCGAATTTTCGAAATTTAGAATCCTAGAATTTTAGAACTTTAGAATTTGAAAACATTCTTGGTAATACGTTATTCACGTAGAGACGTCACCCCTGTAGCGTCTTAAAAAACGTTTATATACTTGCCTCAAAAAACGATAGTGCCCCGTATTTTCTTTTTTTTAATGGGTGGTGATTTTTTTTATCAAAAAAAGATTGGTTTACAAAAAAATAACTATTAAATTTGTTGCTCCCTTAAAATAGGGAAAAATGCTGTGATATAATTGCAGTGTTTTAAAAAACTTAATTTGTTTTATATTATTTATCAATAAGATATAAAATTTTTTGATATGACAACCATTAAAGTATGCGTTGGCAGTTCATGCCATTTGAAAGGTTCATACGATGTTATTGAAGCTTTCAAGGAAATATTGAAAAAGTATGATGTAGAAGATGTTGTAGATCTTCAAGCAAGTTTCTGTCTTGGCCTTTGCGCAAAAGGTGTGATAGTAAAAGCAGAAGGTTTTGATGAACCAACAGTTCAGAAATTAGGTGAAGATTGCCTCTTGGTTCATAACGTCAACAAAGATAATGCAGAAGAACTTTTTGCAAAAGAAGTTTATCCATTGTTAAATTTATAATTCGAAACAGATTTCGTCAAATTTCAATAAATCATGGCGGATTATTTAGAATTTAAAGACGCTAAATGTAAGGATTGTTATAAGTGCCTGAGAGAGTGTCCTGTTAAGGCTATTGAGGTTAAGAATCATCAGGCAAGGATTATTGAGAGTCGTTGCATTTTGTGTGGACATTGTACTTTTATATGTCCGCAGAATGCAAAGATTGTCCATAGTTCATTGCATGAAGTTAAAATGATTCTCAATAGCGGGGCAAAGGTCATAGCAAGTGTCGCTCCGTCTTTTATCTCAAGTTTTGGACTTAAGGATTTTAATGTGTTTAAAATAGCTTTGGCCAAGATGGGATTCTTTGACGCGGAAGAGACTGCCTATGGCGCGGAACTCGTGACAGAGCAATACAAGACTATGCTGGAGTCGGGACAGTTCAAGAACTTCATCACTTCGGCTTGTCCTGCTGTGTGTCGTCTCATTCAGGCTTATTATCCTAAGGCACTGCAATATCTGGCTCCTGTCGATTCTCCGATGGTGGCTCACGCCAAGATGATCAGAAGTCAATATCCAGATGCTAAGATAATCTTCATTGGCCCTTGCATTGCCAAGAAACGCGAAGCATATGAAAGCGGAATAATCGACGGCGTCCTTACTTTCGAAGATGTCCAGGAGTTGTTGGAAGAAAAGAATATAGTTTTAGAAGATATTACCAATATTGCTTTTGAAGATAAAGACGCTACAGCATGTCTCTCTAAGGCTTATCCTATAAGTCACGGCATTATCAGGTCGTTGCCATATCGCCCAAAAGGCTACGATTACATGGCAGTAGATGGCCCTGACCGCTGCGTCGATGCTCTTCAGAATATAGATAGCCTGGAAAATGTCTTCCTTGAAATGAATATCTGTAAAGACGGCTGCGTTAACGGACCGTGTAGCATACCTACAAAAGGCGGTAGCATTAAGGCAACGTCTGATGTCATAAAATATGTCACTAATGAGGTGAAGACATTTGCGCCTCATCAGTATCAAGAACATGATATCGACCTTGGCAGACAGTATCCTCGAATTAGAAATAACAGTATGCCTCCTCCGGAACGCGAGATAAGAGCTATCTTGGCAAAGATTGGCAAGCATACTGCAGAAGACGAACTTAACTGCTCGGCATGCGGCTATAATACTTGCCGCGAGAAAGCATGGGCAGTCTATAACGGATACTCCGATATAGAGATATGTCTTCCATATATGCGCGAACGCGCCGAGTCGCTCTCGTATGAGATAATACAGAACAGCCCTAACGGCATCATACTCCTCGACTCTGATTTCTATGTCATTGATACCAACAGAAAAGGTCGTGAGTTGCTCGGCATCAACGCCGCTAATATCAAAGGCCGCCATGCCAAGGATTTCTTGAACCTGGTCGACTTCATAATCGCTTACAACGAAAAGCGTAACGTCACAGTGGAAAAGATGTTCATTCCATCGACAGGTAAATATATCGATATGTCTATCATTTACCTCCAAGATCAGAATGTACTCTTCGCTATCATGAAAGACGTCTCTGATGTTGTGAACTATGACCTTGAAATCAATAAGGTTAAGATGGAGACTTTGAAGACAACCGATGAGGTTATCAAGAAACAGATGCGCGTGGCTCAGGAAATCGCCTCTCTATTGGGTGAGACGACGGCAGAGACAAAGGTGGCGCTCTTGAAATTGAAGAAAACTCTTTCAGAAGAAAACGATAAAGGCAGGAAGTGATGGAATTGTGCTTGGAATATGGATGCACCTCGGTGAACAAGTATGGCGAGGAGCTGTGCGGCGACAATGTCGTCAGCATAGTCGATGGCGGCTATACTACTCTCGTGCTCGCCGACGGCCTTGGCAGTGGAGTGAAAGCCAATATACTTTCTACTCTCACATCCAAGATTCTATGTACCATGGCAGCTAACGGCATCGATATAGACGAATGCGTGGAGACTCTGATACAGACACTCCCCGTATGTCATGTGAGAGGCGTGGCGTATTCCACATTCTCATTGATACACGTCAATGACGAAGGCAAAGGATTCCTGTATGAGTTCGACAATCCGAAAGCCATATATTATCATAACGGTAAGTGTATGGATTTTCAGAGAGAAGAACTGACAATATTCGAAAAGTCCGTGTATAAATCGGAACTTAATCTGGAAGAAAACGATATAATAATGGTTATGTCTGACGGTACAGTACATGCCGGAATAGGTCAGATACTGAACTTCGGATGGGAACGTCAGCAAATCATGGAACATCTTGATAGAAACATAAAGCCTAATATGTCGGCAAGGGCAGTGGCTTGTCTCTTGACATCGGCATGCAACGACCTCTATCTCGACAAGCCTGGTGACGATACTACTGTGGCTGCCGTAAAATATCGTCGTCGCGTCAATGTCAATATCATGGTGGGCCCTCCTGTCGATAAGGAGAAAGATAATTATTACGTGGGTCAGTTTATGGAAGGCGACTGCAAAAGAGTAGTGTGCGGAGGAACAAGCTCTCAGATCGTTGCTCGTTATCTCAACAAGCCGCTGCGAACAAGCTTCGACTTCCCTGACAAAGACGTGCCTCCTATAGGTTTCATAGAAGGCGTCGACCTCACAACAGAAGGTGTCCTCACGTTGAGAAGACTCCTTGAATTGTCAGAAAAATATATATCTATCAATGATTTGACACCTAAAACATTTACGAAACAAGATGGTGCTTCTCTCTTGGCTAATGTGCTGTTCGAGGAAGCCACACATATAAAATTCTTCGTGGGACAAAGCGTTAACGTGGCTCATCAAGGGCTGCCTATCGATATCACTATGAAGATGAAACTTGTAGAAAAATTGGCATCTAATATACGTGCCATGGGAAAAACTGTAGAATTGAATTATGATTAATTTAAAGATATGAGTACAAACAAAAGAGTCTTTGACACAAACGTTCAGATCGTTAAGTACAACGTTTTAAAAGAAGTTATCCGCCGTGCATATGAAGGCGGTTTGGAAGAAGCATATTACGAAATCCCTAAGGTTATATGCCCAGGTCCTAAACCACAGATCCGTTGCTGTATCTACAAAGAAAGAACTATCATCCAAGATAGAATCAAATTGGCTATGGGTGGCGACAGAAACAACCCTAATCCAGTAGAAGTTATCGATATCGCTTGCGACGAATGTCCAGCACAAGGCGTTATGGTAACGCCAGCATGCCGTGGATGTATGGTTCACGCTTGTCAGGATGTATGTCCTAAAGGCGCTATCAGCATCGTTAATCAACGTGCTGTAGTCGATAAGGAAAAATGTATCGAATGTGGTAAATGTTCAAAAGCATGTCCTTACTCAGCAATCATCATGCAACATCGTCCATGTATGGTAAGCTGTAAGGTAAAGGCTATCACCATCGATGAAAACAAGAAAGCTAAGATTGACAACAGCAAATGTATCTCTTGCGGTGCTTGTGTTTACAAATGTCCTTTCGGTGCTATTACAGACAAATCATACGTTCTCGACATCATCGATATGTTGAAGGGTTCTGAAAATAACACTAAATATAATGTATATGCAGTTATCGCTCCTGCTATCGTAAGTCAATGCCGCTTCGGCAGACCAACACAGGTTGTTACTGCAATCCAAAAACTCGGTTTCCATCAAGTTGTAGAAGCAGCTCTCGGCGCTGACATCACTCTCTATAACGAAGCTTTGGAATGGAAAGAAAAAGGCTTGATGACAACATCATGCTGTCCTTCATATGTTGCATTTATCGAGAAGAACTTCCCAGAATTGGTACAGCATATCTCACACTCTGTATCTCCAATGATTATGACAGCTCAGTTGATAAAACACTCAGACCCAACAGCTAAGGTTGTTTTCATCGGACCATGTGCTTCAAAGAAAGCAGAATTCAAATTGGAAAAGACAGGCGGCGCTATCGACTGCGTAATGTCATTTGAAGAATTACAAGCATTCTTGGATGCTCGCGGCATCGACACTGTAGATTGTGAAGATACAGTATTAGACAACGGTTCATTCTACGGAAGAATCTTCGCTAAGTCAGGCGGTATCGTTCAAGGTCTCCTCGACGTTGCTAAAGAACTCAACGTTGAAGGTCTTAAACCAGTAGTGATGAGCGGCATCGATGAATGTAGAGCTAACTTGATGAAGTTGAAATTCGGTAAGGCAACAGAAAACTTCTTCGAAGGTATGGCATGCGAAGGCGGCTGCTTGAACGGACCACTCTGTATCACACACAGCCCTCGTAACATTGTTGACGTTGATAAATATGGTAACGAAGCAAAAGAAAAGACCATATACAACTCTGTTAAACTTTATGAAATGACAAAAGAATGATAGAACCACAAACCGAACCTGTAAAGATTATCAAAACGGTGATGAGCCGATTGCCGTTGTATTATAACTTTTTGCTAGAGAAAAGGAAGGAGAATTGCACCTACATATCTTCTGCCGTGATGGCAAAGAGTCTTAAGCTTAACAATATCCAGGTGAGAAAAGACCTCGCATGTGTAAGCTCGCAGTCGGGAAAGCCAAGAATGGGATTCGAGATAGAATCATTGATAAACGATATAGAGGAGGTTTTGGGATTCAATAGTTTAGATGAAGTAGTTCTGGTGGGTGCGGGACGTTTGGGCCGCACCTTGCTGAGCTATCAAGGTTTTGCAGACTACAAACTCAATATTGTTGCCGGATTCGACAACTCATTCGATCTTGTAGGAACAACTGTCAACGACAAGCCTATACTTCATATCGACAAACTTACCACCATAGTCGAACGACTGAATATAAAGATCGGTATCATTACCGTACAGAAGGATTCGGCACAGGATGTTTGTGATATTATGGTAAAAGCAGGAATCAAAGTTATATGGAATTTTGCGCCCGTACATCTTGAGGTTCCCGACGGTATCATAATAAAACATGAAAATCTGGCTGTGTCATTGGCGCTGCTGACCAAGAAGCTTCATAATAAAGAAAATATAACTGTTGAAAATCAATAAGTTAGTATGCCGATTTAAAAAAGTTAAAATATACAAAAAAAATCGATAATAAAATATCTAAATTGGAAAAATATAGTATATTTGCAGCATATTTTAATAAGGTATATAAATAGATAAAAACGAGAAAATATAAAATCGTAACGACCTTACGATTAGAGAAATAAATATAATCACAGAACAGAAATAAAAATTCAAAGAAATGGCAACACAAAAAACACGTACAGAATCCGACCTCATTGGAGCACTCGAGATTCCAATGGAATGCAAGTATGGAGTTCAAACATTCAGAGCTATTGATAACTTCCCAATCACAGGTATTGGTATCAATCGTTATCCAAACATTGTTAAGTATT
>JAEIGA010018438.1_pt1 | contig 10633 bp, 10 predicted proteins | sample 9270691 | NCBI WGS metagenome assembly JAEIGA01 (sample SAMN17057246, study PRJNA624740) | gut metagenome | biome: biome; isolation source: fecal sample | host: Bos grunniens | place: China: Xizang | collected 2019 | reverse complement strand
GACATATGCCGAGTTGCTCATAAGGAAGCCCTTAGTGTTTTCTACCGCAGCAGTGTAGTCTGCGAGTTTGTTGCGAAGGTTTGTCAATGAGATAGCTCCCTCAGCATAGTCCCAGTTGAGCACTACAAGCATTTGAGCAGGATGCTCACCTTTAAGATTTTTAATTGTCAACACAACGTCGGTGATAGTTTCTACGTTAGGCTCTTTGTTGCCTGCATCTATAATGGTTTTTACAACGTAGTTTGCTTGGCCGTTCTCACCGTCCAAAGACGCCTGGTTGAGATTGAACGGTTTACCCGATGCGTCGAAGAAGAAGAAGTGAGCTGTAGAGACTTTTTGCTCGCTTGTGTTGCCCTGTTCGAAATCATCGGCATCAGCGCGAGTTGAAGCGTTTGCACTGTTGACACTTACAGCGATGTAAGATGTTTCAAGTTCACCTGTTCCTGCGTTAGGATTAGGTTCGTCGTTGTTGCAACTTGCCAACAAACAACCTGCCATAAACATGGCAAATAATGACTTTTTCATAAAATAAAAATTTAAAAATTAGTAAATATTGTGTATTAGATTAATTTTTCAATTTGACTGATTGCGAATGCCGCCTCATCAACACCCAATATTTTTGCTTGACGAAGGAGTAGCAACGCGTCTTCATATTGATTGAGCAAGGCGGCATAAACGCCTCGAGCATATATCGCTTCGGCAGAATGACCGGCTTTGTCGAGATGACGCTTGGCTTGTTCGAAATCCCCGCGTTGCATCTCAGAGATAGCCGCGTTAAGATTAGCAACCTCATCGTCAGGATACATCTTTACAGCCGTTTCGAAGACATAGTTCAATTCGTCGCTTCCCGGCTCATATGCTTGAGCCAATAGATAGAACTCGTTCAGACTGAGTTTCTGTGGATTTACGACAAACACTCGCTTAATCTCTTCGACATCGGTGTAGGTGCGTATATTGTAGCCGATGTAATAGTCGGAGTGACGCAATGCCGGATAGCAATTCTTAAGCAAGAAGTCGTATTCATCACGATATGAGCTCTTTATGAGATTTTCCTTGACATCGGGGTCCATATCTAAGTCGATTATGCTTATAATCTCTTTTTTGTGAGGCAATGTCGATTTTTCGACATATTCACGCAGACCCTCCCAGTCCTCAGGCTCATAGGATGTATTTATAAATGTTGATCCGAAATGATACAACTTCTGCACATATTCTTTGAGTGATTGAGTACGCCCCATTGCGAGTCGCATATTGTTGGAATAAGGACTTTCAGGCGAAGCATATCCCTTGATGGATAGCTCGGTGATGGTGTTGTCCTTATCATTCTTCACAGAGTCGATAGATGCAAAGATTTTGGTCAATTCGACGCTGTTGTTGCGATAATCGGGGTGAATTTTCGTGTCGCTTACAGGGAAGTCGATGAATGCCGATCCACTAAGTGAGCGAGTCTTGACGACTTCTGCCTCCGGTCGCACATAGCGATAGACAGGCTTGAATGGCTCTACATGATAGGAGCCGACCGACATCGCTTCCTCGCGCAATAGTCTGTGGCAGCAACCATAGTCTTTGCGTTCGATAGAAACGTGTGCGCCATTCATCCATTTCTCATATGGCTTGACAACCTCATAGTGCAAGTCTTTAGGCTTCTTTGATGCGCGAAGGTTAAGTCCATTGCCTTCTGCCACCAATGGCGAATTGCCACGCACATATTGGTAGTAGCGATTGCGACCATAGTAGGCCACTCCTCCTAAGTCAAGACTATCGGAGCCATTGACCAACACAAACGAAATAAGTGTCGCTTTGTCGCTTTTCACACGCAAGTCTTCAAGATTGACCACTACTGAGACCGACATATCTTTGCCGACACGATTGAGTTCTATCTCTTTGACCAAGATGTCGGATATGGTCTGTGCATTTGCTACTTGGAAAATTGCAGCTATTATTAATATAGGTATAATGATGTGCTTCATATCGATTAAGACTTTAGAATAAATAGACTAAATTGATGGCTGCTTTGGTAGGACCGATATAGTGGTGCTCTTGGCCTTCTTCCACTTTGCGTCCGCAACCTGCACATTCAAAACGATCATAGAGAGTATAGTTGTAGCCGACGCCGACCTCTAATTCGAGGTTCCACGACCGACCTAAGATGAAAGCATATCCATAAGAGATGCCCCCACCTGCCATCCATCCTTGATAGCGTGAGTCTGTGAGTTTGGAAAAGTCAGTGCCTAAGAATTTGATATTATTCTTGATGCCGCCGACATTGAATTGTCCGGCCTGAGCGTGAATACCAAAAAAGTGACCACCGAATTTCTCGCAAAACCAGTATCTGGCTTCCGGTTGAACAAACCAATGCTTCCATTTCATGTCTTCAGGCATATTCCATGCGTTAAGGTTGCCTGAGATATCCATGGTCCACTTTCGAGACATAGCAAATTCCAACCCTATATTTGCACTTGCCGTCGCGTCGTAGGCTAAATTGGTCTTTAAAGCGACATTTTGAGCCTGCGCCGGCAATAGGTGGAGTAATATTATTGCTATACCTAAAACGAATCTGAGACTCTTTATCCCAGATGATATATTTTGCAGTAAATACTTTTTGACAAGTAGAAATTTGCTACAAAATAGGGGGGGCGATATCAATATGATACCTTTCCTGTCTATACTCATTATAAATACTTTCTCTGAAGATGTCAACCACAGCGATTCTATTAAGCCGACATCCTATGTGTTTTTTCAATGCGGGCTATGCCGTTATAATACTTTTTCTTTGATGGGTAGAAGCGTTTCGCATAGCGATTGTGCTATGCGAAACAGCTCGTATTTATTTCATGGTGCGGCGTACTGCGCCGGTCTTCGCTTCGATACCTTCGGCAATGCTGTCGAAGATTTCGTCGACGATGCCGAGACCGTTGATTGCGATGTATTTGCCTTCTTCCTTGTAGTATTGTTGGAGAGGCTTAGTCTGATTGTGATAGACTTCGAGACGATTTTTGATAGTGTCGATATTGTCGTCGGCACGACCTGTCTGCTGACCACGCTTGATCATACGATCGACAAGCTCGTCTTCAGGCACTTCGAGACCAATGACTGCGTGCAAGTCTGTGCCACGCTTTTCGAGAAGGCCCTTGAGCGCTTCTGCTTGAGGGATAGTGCGTGGGAATCCATCAAACACCACACCCTTCACGTCGGCAGCATTTTGTTCCAAAACGTCGTCAAGGATTTGAATCATCAACTCGTCAGGGATTAACTGACCCTTTGAAATATAGCTGTCTGCCACCTTGCCAAGCTCTGTGCCTTGTGCAATCTGTGCTCTAAGCACTTCGCCTGTAGAGATATGAAACAAGCCATATTCGTCAATCAATTTAGCACTCTGAGTGCCCTTACCGCTACCCGGTGCTCCGAAAATTACTAAGTTCAACATTATATTAGATTTTTTTGATTATTTCATTAAGTATCATTTATTCTTCATCACAATTGATGTAGATTTCAGGCAAGTTGCGAGCCTTTCCATCGAGGTCAAGCCCGTAGCCTATCACGAAGTAGGGCGGGATAGTGAATGCGATGTAGTCAGGCACATAACCCGTCTTGCTGCTTTCTTGCTTGAGCAGAAGCGTTGCAAATTTCACAGAGGCAGGATTTTTCGCCTTGAGGTCCTCTATCATCTTGACAGCAGTCAGACCGGTGTCGACGATATCCTCGATGATGACGACATCTTTACCCTCAATGTCTTCGTTCAGACCAATCACTTGCTTGACATTGCCCGTAGAAGAGACGCCATCGTAGCTCGAATATTTCACAAAATGAATGTGCGACTCCGGCATATCCAATGCTCTGTATAGGTCGGCAGCAAAGATAAATGCACCGTTGAGCACACACAGAAATATCGGGTCCTTACCTTCGTAGTCACGACGGATTTCTTCTGCCACACGAGCTACCTGCTTGCGTATCTCGTCAATACGCAAAAACGGCTTAAAAGACAGACCATTGACAGTCAATTTTTCGTTCATATATTCTATCTTTATCTGTTTTTATATCGACCGACAATCAAATGTCAATCGACTGCAAAGATAGTAAAGAAATAAGCAACTCACAAAATTTAGCACCTTTTTTTGACCTATTTAAAACACTTTCTGACTATTCAGAACATAAATTCCCCTAAATGACAAAAACTTTAGGCATTTTAAGAGCGTTATTGAAAAAAAATTACTACTTTTGCATCGGATTAATAGCATGGCTGAACGACAAAATGCATTTATTACCAAACTATCGGGAATAGCATTAATCTCAATAAGGCAAAAACAATATTAAAAACACAATAACATAAAACATTTATTCTATAATTTTTTACTTCAGCAGAGATGCTGAGCAATTTAAAAAATTAACGAAATGGACACAGAAAAGAAACCTAAACGACCACGTATCGGCGCAACACCAATCAATGAAGGCGCTGAAGGCGAAGCTCGCTACGAAAAGGTGAATTATCCAGGGGACTCTGCCAACTACAATGCAGAGCGTGCTCAACGCCCTAACTATGGCAATTATCAACCTCGCCAACAATACAATGGCTACAACAATCGACAAGGTGGTTACAATCGCTATAACAACAACTATGGACAACAAGGCTATCAACAGCAAGGCTACAAGCGTCAGGCAATAGACAACAACGCTGACGAAAACGCTGAAAACAAGTCTGTTCAAGGCCAAGAAAACAACTACCAACCTCGCCAAAATTATCAGCCACGCCAAGGCGGATACAACAACCGTCAAGGTGGCTACAACAATAATCGTCAGGGTGGTTACAACAATCGCCAAGGCGGTTACAACAACAATCGTTACAACAACAATAACAACTACCAAAATCGCAACTACAATAATGGTGGCGATCAGATGAACGAAGGCGGCTATCAACCTCGTCAGGGTGGCTACAATAATCGCCAAGGCGGTTACAACAACAACCGTCAGGGTGGCTACAACAACAATAATCGCCAAGGCGGTTACAACAATCGTCACGGTGGTTACCAACAAAATAATCGCAACAACAACAATCGTCGCAACAACAATCGCGGCAACGGCTACCTCAACGTGCAAGGTCAACGCTTCACCCCACGTCCAAAACCAATCGACTACGTGCTTGAAGACATCGACCCAAATGAAGAAATCCGCCTCAACAAGTTCATGGCCAATGCAGGCGTATGCTCTCGCCGTGAAGCTGACGAACACATCGCAGCAGGCTTGGTGAAAGTCAACGGCGTTGTGGTGACCGAACTCGGTACTAAGATCAACCGTAGCGACGTTATCGAATACAAGGATCAAGTGGTGACTCCTGAACGCAAGTGCTACATTCTCCTCAACAAACCAAAAGACTGCGTTACTACAAGCGATGACCCAAATGGCCGCACCACTGTGCTCGACCTCGTCAAGAATGCTTGCCAAGAAAGAGTGTATCCTGTGGGCCGTCTTGACCGCAACACCACAGGCGTGCTCCTTCTTACCAACGATGGCGACCTCGCTTCCAAACTTACTCACCCTAAGTATGTAAAGAAGAAAATCTACCACGTTTGGACCGACAAGGACATCACCGAAGACCACATGCAGCAGATTGCCGACGGCATCGAACTCGAAGATGGCGAAATCCACGCAGATGCTATCAGCTATGTGACTGAAAAAGACCGCAACCAAGCAGGTATCGAAATCCACTCAGGTCGCAATCGTATCGTGCGCCGCATATTCGAAGCCCTTGGTTACCGTGTCACTAAGCTCGACCGTGTGTACTTCGCAGGTCTTACTAAGAAAAACCTCCCACGAGGTAAGTGGAGATTCCTCACTCAAGAAGAAGTCAACTTCCTCCGTAGAGGCTCATTCGAATAATCATATTGCTAACCGACGAGAGATAGAGCCCCACGGCTCTACTCTCTCACATATACAAAACATATAAATGGAAGATATCAAAAGAATCCGTATAGTCGACCTCCTCAACGATGGCGAAAGCTTGGTCGGCAAAAAAGTAGACGTTAAGGGTTGGGTGCGCACTCGCCGTGGCAACAAGAACGTGCAGTTTGTAGCCCTCAACGATGGCTCTACTATCAAAAACCTTCAGATCGTCTTCGACCTCGCTAACTTCTCGGAAGAAGACCTCAAGCCTATCACTACAGGTGCCAGCATCCATGTGCAAGGCGAGCTCGTAGCCTCTCAAGGTAAGGGCCAAAGCGTAGAAATTTTGGCTCAAGAACTCGAAATCTACGGCACAGCAAGCGTAGAAGACTACCCTCTCCAGAAGAAGGGCCATACCCTCGAGTTCCTTCGCGAAAAGGCTCACCTCCGCCCACGCACCAATACATTTGGCGCTGTGCTTCGCATTCGCCACGCATTGGCATTTGCGGTGCATAAATTCTTCAACGACAAGGGTTTCTACTATTTCCACACTCCGCTCATCACAGCTTCTGACTGTGAAGGTGCTGGCGCAATGTTCCAAGTGACAACACTTGACGTCGAAAACCCTCCACGCACTGAAGATGGCAATGTCGACTACTCACAAGACTTCTTCGGCAAGCACGCAAGCCTCACAGTGTCGGGTCAGCTCGAAGGCGAGCTCGGTGCTACAGCATTGGGTTGCATCTACACATTCGGCCCTACATTCCGCGCTGAAAACTCCAACACTCCTCGTCACCTCTCTGAATTCTGGATGATCGAGCCTGAAATGTCGTTCTACGAAATCGCCGACAACATGGACCTCGCTGAAGAATTCATCAAATACTGTATCAAGTACGCTCTCGAACACTGCGCCGACGATATCCAGTTCCTCAACGACATGTTTGACAAGGAACTCATCGAACGCCTCCACTTCGTAATCAACAACGACTTCGTTCGCCTCAGCTACACTGAAGGTATCAAGATTCTCGAAGAAAGCGGTCAAAAGTTTGAATTCCCTGTATATTGGGGCGTTGACTTGGCTTCTGAGCACGAACGCTACTTGGTGGAACAACACTTCAAGAAGCCTGTAATCCTCACTGACTATCCAAAGGAAATCAAGGCATTCTACATGAAGCTCAACGACGACGGCAAGACTGTGCGCGCTATGGACGTCCTTTTCCCAAAGATTGGCGAAATCATCGGTGGCTCACAGCGTGAAGAAAACTACGACAAGCTCGTCGGCCGTATCGAAGAACTCGGCATTCCGATGAAGGACATGTGGTGGTATCTCGACACTCGTCGCTTCGGCACAGTGCCTCACTCAGGTTTCGGTCTCGGCTTCGAACGCCTCATCCTCTTCGTGACAGGCATGCAAAACATCCGCGACGTGATCCCATTCCCACGTTATCCTAAGAACTGCGAATTCTAATAGCAATCACTAAACATACCGATCGGGTGAGCGAACATTTCGCCTGCCCGATCTTTTTAATATCACAACTCACAAACACTTGTCGATATGACTCAACAGAAAAGCCTCATCTGGTATCACTTGCTCATCGTGCTCATCGTCAGCATCTGGGGCACGACCTATGTCTCCACCTCTATCTTGCTGCATGGTGGCATCGACCGTCAGGGAGAAGGTCTCGCACCTCTACAGATCTACACCTTGCGAAGCATCATTGCTTATGCCGGATTGCTCATCGCCTGTCATCGCCAACTATTAGCAAAGTCGGTGCGCGACGAGTTGCTTTTCATCGTGCTCGGTCTGACCGGGGGCACCGTCTATTATCTCTGCGAGAACACGGCCGTCATCTACACCGATGTCTCCAACGTCTCCCTCATCGTGGCATCAATCCCCGTAGCGACAATGTTGCTCTCAGCAGCCATCTACAAGACTCGTCTGCGACTGACGATGATACTCGGCTCTCTGATTGCCCTCAGTGGCATTGCCTGCGTCATCTTTGCCGACGGAGCAAAACTCAGCGGTGGCATCGACTCCTTTTGGGGCGACCTGCTTGCATTCGGCGCAGTCATCTCATGGTCGATCTATAGTCTTATATTGCCTAAACTGTTTGACAATTACTCAACGCTATTCATCACTCGCAAAGTATTCTTTTACGGCATGCTGTCGGCAGTCACAGCACTCTGTCTGAACGACCTGCCACTTTTCCCTATCGAGACTCTGTCCAAACCGATAGTCTTGGGCAACCTCCTCTACCTCGGACTCATCGCTTCGCTCTTCTGCTTTTGGGCATTCAACATCGGCATGGCGCGAATCGGCATTGTGACCACCAACAACTACGGCTACCTCACCCCAGTCGTGACATTCATCTCCGCCATCGTCGTGCTTGGCGACGACTTCACAGCCATCGGAGCCATCGGCGTAGTCATCACCCTCGCCGGCCTCTACCTCGCCCAAAAGAAAACTAATTAATCTCTCATTTCTCTTCTCAATAATCGTTAATGCTATGGAAACAAAGCTGTGGAACAAAAACTTCATACTTGCGTGCATCGGCAACTTCCTGATGTTTTTCTCATTCTATCTGCTTGTGCCGATTCTGCCCATCTATCTCGATGAGACATTTGACGCATCAAAGTCTGCCATCGGTGCTATCCTGTCGCTCTACGCACTAACGGCGCTGATGATACGCCCATTCAGTGGCTACATCGTCGACAGTTTTCCACGCAAAACGGTGCTGATGGTCTGCTACTTCGCATTCTTCATCTTCTTTGCCGGCTACATCGCAGCGGGCACACTACTACTGTTCACCATAGTCAGAAGTCTGCACGGCTTCAGCTTTGGCTCCGTATCGGTCGCAAGCACCACCATAGCCATCGACGTCATGCCGGCAGAAAAACGCGGCAGCGGCATTGCCTACTATGGCGTGGCCAACAATCTCGCAATGTGCATCGGTCCGATGCTGACAATGTACATGCACCAATATCACATCGCCTACAACATCATCTTCCTCCTTGCACTCATAGCTTGCGGACTCGGATTTGCCACTATCTGCTTGATTAAAGCACCTCAACGAGAGACACTCCCCGACCGCAAAGCCCTGTCGCTCGACCGATTTTGGCTCAAATCGGCATGGCGCGAAAGCTTCAACCTCATCTTCATATCATTCTCCTACGGATTGCTCACCACCTTCCTCGCCATCTATGGCAAGGAAGAACTCGGCATCGAGGGTGGCTCGGGCACTTTCTTTCTGCTCTTTGCCATCGGCATCATCATCTCACGCTTATTTGCATCCCATTGGATTAATCGTGGCTACATCACAGGCAACATCACTGTCGGCACATCAATACTGCTTGTCGGCTACCTCATCTTCACCTTCATCACATCGCCTGCCGGCTACTACTCCTCGGCCGTAATCATCGGCTTGGGACAAGGCATGTTCCTGCCGGCATGTCAGACCATATTCATCAACCTTGCCCCTAACTCACAGCGAGGCACAGCCAACTCCACCTACCTCACATCGTGGGACATCGGTGCCGGCTTGGGCATCACCCTCGGCGGCGTAATCGTCGACCATTTCGGCTACACGGCAGCCTTCGGCTCAGCCGCCATCTCCGTAACCATCGGCCTACTACTCTTCCAGCTCATCACCGCCCGCCACTTCCACCGCGCACGCCTCCGCTAATCCCCCTCAGAAAGATGGCATCATAAAAGACACAACTGTGACCTATAAAAGAAGATAGCATGAAAATATTAATGGATCCCGATTACGGAAAAGCCCTGTTTTGGGACGAAAGTGGGTGTAATATTGGAGGATACGAGTGTCTATATATAGAAGAAAAAGACAATGAAACAATAGTAGACCTTTCCGGAATCAAAGGACTAAAAAATTGGTTTTGGGAATGGCACCACGAAAGCTTATATCTCACTCATCATTGGACAGATACAGAATGGAAAGAATGGTGGGAGCGAGGATTAAAACTTGCGAAAGAAGTAAAAGTCCTTATACCTGAAAATGTAGATTTACTCTACTTTTCCATTCAAGAACCTATATGGAAAGCAAGACCTGAAGAATCAAATGATGGAGGACTTTTCAATTATGGAGAACCGATAATGATTACGAAATGAAAATCGAAGCAGGAACATATATCTTTGAGTGCTATACTATGCCTTGGACAGATATAGACCTTGGTCTTCCCGTCGGAGGTAATTACATAGAAATAGCTATCGAGTTAACCGATGATGACATTAACTCTATTAAGGAGATGTTTCATTGGGCGTGGGACAACAATTGGTTTGAGCATTCTGTATCAGAAACCATTTGCACTCAACTACTCCAGAAGTACAATTATAAACTATATGAAAAGGTGCAATTAAAAGCCCACAAAGCATTCTGCGAAGCGCATCCAAATTGCGAAAATGCAGTCGACTTTGGAGTCTATGAAATATTCCCACCTAATGAAATTCAAGATTTCGCTCGCAACACTTATAAACCAAGCGAACATCGTGATTAAGAATCAAAACATTTGATGCTCGATAAAAACAGATAGATGCATCATTTTAGGAGCAATAGAGATTATCCACATAGATATAATCCATTCGGTGTAAATTCCTTGTGATAAACAGGTACGAAAAATGGCGGGAGCGTCGCTCTCGCCATTTTAAGGTTTATTGAATTAGCTAATATATATGTTTTACTATATATAATGCGTTTTTGGGAATGCTGACTGATGTCGGCATTATACGTACTTAGCGAAG
>JAEIGA010018437.1_pt1 | contig 10634 bp, 9 predicted proteins | sample 9270691 | NCBI WGS metagenome assembly JAEIGA01 (sample SAMN17057246, study PRJNA624740) | gut metagenome | biome: biome; isolation source: fecal sample | host: Bos grunniens | place: China: Xizang | collected 2019 | reverse complement strand
AGTGCGGATGTAGTTCCGCGTATCGTTCTCTGTGGGCGGTGCCCATCGGCTGATGATGTTCGTCACGTTATAGGGCTGCTTGCTCTGATAAAAATGATTCCAATAGCTTTCGAGCACCTTCCATGCCGCCCTGTAGCCATAGGCCATGGACTTGAATTGCACGAAGGCTTTATCTGTCTGCTCCACCCTTGCACCCTGCCATTGGTCGGCAGAGTGACGGATGTTGAGCGGATTGTTGTTTCTGATTCCTCTTGTCATAGTTTGTGTGTGTGTTTTTGCACCACAGATTTTCACAGATTATTTTATTTCTGTCATTCAGAACGGAACGTAGTGTAGTGAAGACGAGTTGTTGAGGACTCTGTCCGAAAAATCTCGGATACATAAAGCGTGGTGTCCTCAAGATCCTTCGCTACGCTCTGGATGACAATTAGTAAGAATTAAATCCTCCATGGAACTCTGTGTACTCCGTGGTGAATTAAAAGATTTGACTATTTGACTATCTGACTATCTGACTATCTGACTGCTCCCCCCGTTTTCGGATGCAGCTTCAGGTAAGATTCCGTCTTGATGAATTGTTGGCGACCGATGTCATCCGGCTTCTCGCCATAAGGCTCAATGTATTTCCGTTTCTTCCAGTTGTCCAGCATCATCTTCACGTTTCCCCGACGGATGTTCTGACGTTGGCGCATCAGGTTCGCCTCTTCACGGGTGAAGATATCCGGAAGCAAGTCGAGCAAGTTCTGAGGTCCCGGTCGCTTCACACCCTGCCCCGAGTCTTCCTGTGCCTCGATGGCTTCGCCGAAGAACTGCATCTTGCACCATAGGTCGTAGCGCAAGCTCCATCGCACGAACTCCTCCATCGTCTTGTCCCACACACCCCCATGCGCCACGAAGAGCACCATCGCCTTGAGGAACGCTATCACATTGGCACGGAACGAGAGGTTCTCGTACACACGGCTTTGCGAGAGACGGGCAAACTCCGCATTCTCCTCCCTCAACTTCTTGGCCAGGTTCCTTGCCCCGTTACACTCCACCAATCCGCGTGCCTTCGTAAGGCGTTCGATGTACGGACGCAACTCCTCGTCGAACTCCGCATCATACGAGCCATACACCGGCAAGTCCGCCCCGATGGGTTGTTCGGGAATGGTGCAGAAGTTGATGCGCGACACCGGCCCGTCCGTCAGTACGGAGCGGAAGTATGCCTGCCCTTTCCGGATGGTGGTCGATGCATTCCAGTTGAAGCGGATACACACCCTGTCGCTCACCGAACCCGTACCCACACGCGTCTGTCCATATACATTCCCCGGGTCGAACGCCAGGCACATGATCTGGAATTGCGCATTGCTCCGAGCCGAAGTCTTGAGCGAGTCGAACTGGTCAATCTCATTCATCTTCGTGTAAAGAAATCTTTCCTCCGCATCGGCCAGTCGTTGTACGAAGGCGGCATTCGTCATATCCGGATCTATCTCTTGAATCACGAGCCCTTCCGGTCGTTGGCGCTTGTCCTTGTTCGCCCCCTTTGTCTGCATCTCCTTCTTCCACTCCTTCTCGCGTAGCAGGTTCTCCGCATCCTGCTTGCGGATGTCCTTCAGTATCCGGTTGATGGGTTCGCTGATGCAGTTCTTTCCCGCTCCCGTCCCGGCCATGAGGCAACACATCAGGGTCGCTTCATGCTCTACATTGTCTATGTAGCGGAAGTACGTTTTCCACAAGTGCGTGGCCAGTGCCGGGAATACCGCATGCGCCACGGCCGGCTGGTAGATTTTCGGCGTTTTGCTCACGAGGAGCCTGATGAGTGGCGGAAGGCGCTTGGGCATGATTGGCGGGGAATCGGTGTCCGAACGCTGAGGGTTGATTTCCGATTCCTTCTCTTCGTGTTCCCGCTCAAGTTCGCCTAACAATTTCTTGAGCGAGCGCGGAGTGCCGTAGAACTTGGCCATGCATGCACTATGAATCAGCGCCCGCATCTCGTCTTCCTTCAATCCATACCGAGGCAGGATTTGGAGCAGGTGCTCCTCGTTGTTGTCGGTGATGTATCGCAAGTGCGATGCCAACCGATGGAGCTTGGAGTTACGCTCTCCCACCTCCGGCTCCCCTCCGTTGCGTCGGAACCATTCGGTGATGATGGTGGCGTATGGAGTGCCTTTGAATGTCTCTGCGTACTTTTTTTGGCACGGATTACACGGATTACACGGTTTTTCATGTCCTTGTGTTTCCGTAGCCTCCGGCTGATGCGATAACACGGATTTATCACGGGTTTCCGTGTCATCCAAATGGGCGTTAGCCTCGTTAGGCAGAGGACGGGTTCCGTGAAATCCGTGTAATCCGTGCCTTAAATTGTCATCAGAGAACAAAGCATCCACATCCATAAAGAGCACATACTCCCGAGGCACCGCAAACGAACACCGGGCATGATCCTTCACACAAGCATCATACTCCTTATCGCCCAGTTCACGAGCCATCCATGCCTGTGCTTGCGCCAAGTCCATCCCTTGTGGCATCACGAACACCAGTCGCAAGCCCTCCAAACTCGGCGAGATATGCGCCAACAAGATGCCCAACTCCTCCTTGCGAGGCTCAATCTCCGCCCACTTCGCCCGTGGATTGGGAATATGGTCGAGGTCATAAATCGAGAGACCACTCGGCACGGCATCCTCGTTCTTGCGACGTCCGTTCGGGAACGTGGCATGGAAGGTGAAGATGGGCAAACGCTTCTTCAGTTCCGCCTTCAGGGTTTCATACTCCTCCTTGGCCAGCTCACCCTGTCGGCAAGCCTCCAAGGCATCCTCTATCTCGGCACACGTCTTCGCCACTTGGGGACTATCGAGTGCCTGGTTGAAGAGGTCGGGCGTACATTCCCGAACCTCACTTCTCACGTTATTGGCTATTCCGAAACTCATACAAATTCCTCCATAAAATCAATGAAACTACTTGCCATGTTACTCTCTGCCTCGATGGCACGTGCCGGCACGATGCTTTCGTCACGCTTGATGTGCAGGTTCATCCGCACGTTCTCATCGTTCACGGTGATGCGTCCGTGAGGCAATTTCATGTACTTCGTGCCCGGCTTCGGTCGCCAATTGCGTTGATGCTCGTGGAAGTTTCCTTCCGTAGGGTTTGCCAAGGCCAATGTGCCTTGAAGACGTTTGGTTCCGTTCAATAATTGTGCATACGCACTGTCTGATATCTGTATTCTTACTTCCATAATCCGATTCGTTTTGTGAGAGAAAGATTGGGAAGGTGGCCACCTTGATACTCGAGTTTCCCTCACCTCCGTCTCAGATTTTTTTGATTCGTTTTAGCTCATCCGTGTAATGATGATTTGGTTTTCAAATCTTGTCTGTCCGTTCTTGTCGGTGAACGAGCGTTGCTTGATGTACCCCTGCATCTTGTGTATCAAGGTCGCATCATAAGGTTGTGCATCGCGGGCCATATCACCCGTCATTTCGGCATAGAACTCGTCGATGCCATCGGTCAGAATAAATCCTTTCGAGTAGAAAGTCTTTTGAGTGCCATCTTGGGCGGTGTAGTTACGAGCCACTACGGGGCGTTCTTCCATGATTGTTACTAGTTTTTCCATCAGTTCAAATATTTTGGGTTCAACAATTGGTGAATAAAGTCGCGTCCGCGTTCCGTCCATACCAGATAGGTCTTGGTCTTCAGTTCCCCGTCCGGTGAGTGATACTCAAAGGTTCGGTTTTTCGCCAACCCTTGTCGGGCATAGTCGGCATAGAGCAGGTATTGACCCGATTGCACGTATTGGATGTGCTTTTGACAAAGCAGTATATTCAAGTCGTGTCCGGTCATGTTCAGCTCCTTGCCTATCTGTGTTACGGTGAAGCACGAAACGGAATCCAGCACATGGTCGGCATAATCCGCTCTTGGTTGGAGCTTGGCTATCTGCTCATCGCGTCTTTGCAACGTGGCTTGCATGATTTGCAGGGCTCTTGCCATGATTTCCTCATCGCTTTCGTAAGGACGAGCTATCATGTAGCCTCCTTGCTTTCTTATGGATGGGAGGACTTCTGATGTTACCCATCTTCGGAACTTCCGTGCATCGTCTTGCTTGCTTCTCAATACCAAGGCATAGAGAGCGCTTTCGTTGACAAGTATCGGAGTGGTACCATTGACGGTGAACGAATCGTTCACCGTCTTGTCTTCGTCGTCCACATGGTCACGGAGTGCTTTGTGCGGATTCTTGTACCCTAAACGTCTGGCCACATCTACACCCATCAACCAAGGTTCGCCACGTTCATCGAGCACGGCACGTAATTGGCCGAATTGCTCATGATTGATTGAAATAATATTTTGTTTCATATTAAATTTATAAGGCCTCCTTTTAGACCTATATTAAATTGTTAATAAAATGATATTCAATATTCTACGGATTGGTTGTACAACATTTCAAAGGTCGCTTGCAAGTGGGGTTGTTTCCCTTTCGCTTTGCAAATGTGGGGATAAAAAAAGACCCCGACAAGAAAGAATCCTGTCGGGGAATACGTGGGGGAAAAGTGAATCTTCGGGTGAATTTTGGAGTGAAAAATTCTACTTTAGAAACCGTTTTCTTCTAATATTTCTTTAAATCGGGTAGCCACCGCTACCATGTCATCGTATGGTTTTCTTGTAGGATTATATGCAGGGTCGTACTTCCAATCATCAAAAGCTTTGTGATATATTGTTTTTGAAATTGCCTTTAGATTATCTTGTTTTAAAGGTATTCTAAACCCATCGGGATTCATTGCATCTATCATATTACAAAATCCCAAATAATCGGTATTCGATGCGCCCAACTCTTTATCAACAATGATGCGGAAGATAGCCATCCAATGATTGCCTTGGCTTACCAAGTATTTACCTTTCTCATTCTTTTCATCCATAAGTTTTTCGATACACAAAAGTAAAGAAGGTTCATTTGGGAATTTTTGAGGATTGAATGGAGGCGTATTTTCAATTACTTCTTCTACATCCTCAATATCCAAGTATTCTTTTTCGTGCTTTGGCTCAGTATAATAGACATACTTATTGGCTACAAATTCTACATTCGAAAAAGTACCGCCATTAATTACCGGTCCTCCTTGTGTGTTTATCGTTATTTTCTTTTCGTCCATCATTTTGCTTCAATTCTTTTCTGTGCCACAAATTCTACCCCTGTCTGAAAGTGTCCGCCAGTTACGAAAGCTCCTCCTTGCGTATTGACCGAACTTGGCAAATATTGCATGCTTACCTTTTCGTCTATCATTTTACGTAGGTTATCCAACAAAGGCTGGAACCGGTGCCCGTTATGATCATTTGCTCTGGATAGTGCAAGCTCTAAAGCTTTCATTTCAGATATATCCAAAGCCTTGGCCTCTTCTATAACTTTATTCAAACCATTACTATTGCCCTTACTTGCATCTGATGATAAAGATTCAGACATAAAGCAATCCAAGTAATCCATCACATCAATAAACTTACCTGAAGCTTCCAATTTATCTTCTTCCGCTCGGCAATTTTCGTAGAGTTCATCAAAACCCTGCATCTGCTTCAAGATATGCTTTATTGCGCAACACACCTCTTTGTACGGATGCCCTTCTAACGAATCGTGCTTGTCAAGCAACAGGAAAAATACGGCTGACATCACACACATCACATCGCCCTCTTTACCCTCGCCATAGCATTGGGGCAAATCCGAGAACAAGGCTTCCACCTCTATGTCTCGTGCATCCTCGTCCGCCTCTCCTATTTGTACAACCGCTCTTCTGGCTTCACTCCACACATCCTCGGGTGAAAAGGTTTTCCCACCATACACAGACAATGCCTTGTAAAGCATCTTAAACAAGTTGTCCTTACCATATTGTTGGCGAATCTGTTTCCGTTCTTCTAAGGTTAAAAGCTGGTATACCATTAGGCATAAAGAGTTTTAATGCGGTTCAGTTCAGCTATCAGTTTCTCGATGATTTCGGTATCGAACATATCCCCATCTCCCAATTTGTTCAGCAGGCTTTCGGGTATTTCTACCGTTACCGATTCTTTTCCTACCGTTTGCGGAGTACGCACACCTTTCGGCCATACTTTCACTTCGTATCCAGCAGCAGCTCCAAGCCCTACCATCGCATCGGTCTGCACCATATCCTGTTGCAGATTCACCACTCCGCCCTTGGGTGCAATCATGTCCACATTGATACCTGCTCCCGTTTCGTGTCGGATGGCATCGATATTGTCTGCCAAATTCAAGAGACGCCCCAAGTTGGTAGGCGGAAACTTGAACAATACCCGGTTCACCCCTTGGTGCGCCGATTTCACCACATCCCAAAATTCGTGCTTGGGGTATATCGGACGATCACCCGGATTGAAATGCATACCTTCTTTCAGCATCAGCTTGTCGAAAGTACGATAAAGAATACGTGCCGGAATGTCAGTGCGGTCCCATGCCTTCCTGTTCCTGCTTATCAGCATGCGTTGGATGCCGTCCCGATTATCGAACACCACATAGCACCACGGATAGTCCTTGACGCTCTTCGGCTTGAAATCCGCTCCGCTGATAAACTTCACCTTCTCGTTGGCTATGCGTAACACGATGATACCATGGGCATCGTACAATACTTCATAAATCAAGGGCGCCCTTCCCGCCTTGAATTCCAGTTTCACACCGGGTTTGAAGAGCTTTCCGAAGAGTTTCTGCCGGTCGTTCCATTGTTCGTCGGTACATACTGATTTGGGTATTCCCTCAAAGTCTATTTCAGTTTGTGTGCATTTCAATATACGTTGGAATTGGTAGGTATAGATTTCAAATTTTGGCATATTATATTTAATTTTATTGAAGACAAAGGTATAGAAAAGAATCGGGGAAAGCAAAACGAAATGGTAGAATATCACTTGTAAAAAAAAGCACCTACCCTTTGCCTACAAAATCAGAATTATAAAAAAATGTTTAAGAAACACCTACCATTCAAAGTACAAGTTTAACCCGCTTGAAAAAATCTTAATAGAGTATAATTCTACCACGAAATATACCCAACGTGGAGATAATTTACATACTTTTGCCAACGTTAGCATTAACAAAAAACTATTAACTCATTAAAAAATTAAAACATGAGAAACTACTTTCTTAGCCTTTTGCTACTCTTGGTAGCAGGCATTCCGGTGAGCATCCACGCTCAAAAATCGCAAGGCGCGTATTCCGTAAAGGGAATTCTGGTGGACTCCTTGACCAACGATGGAGAACCCTACGCCACCATCCGAATAGCCTTGACAGAGAACCCACAAAAACCTGTGCGTCTGGCAGTTACTTCCGACAACGGGAAGTTCAACGAAAAGCTTAGCCAACCGGGAAGCTACGTCATTTCTTTCTCGTCGGTGGGCAAGAATAGCGTACAACGAAACTTTACCTTGACCGAAAAAGCTCCTAATGCCGACTTGGGAACCATCCTGATATCCGAATCTGCCGAAATGCTGAAGGGCGTGGAAGTGGTGGCTCAGAAGCCACTGGTGAAGGCCGAAATAGACAAGGTGACCTACAGCATGGAAGATGACCCTGACTCGAAAACCAACTCTACACTGGAAATGCTCCGCAAGGTGCCTCTCGTGACCGTGGACGGGGAAGACAATATTCAGGTGAACGGAAGCAGTAACTTCAAGGTACATGTAAACGGGAAGCCGAACAACATGATGAGCAACAACCCCAAGGAAGTACTCAAGAGTCTTCCGGCCAATTCGGTTAAGGCCATCGAGGTTATTACCGACCCGGGTGCCAAGTACGATGCAGAAGGAATTGGTGGCATCCTGAACATCATTACCATCAGCGGAAGCAGCATGCAGGGATACACCGTATCGTTGAATGCAGGCGTCAACAACCGTGGCTACAATGCCGGTGCATACGGAACGGTGCAAGTGGGCAAGTTCACCGTAACAGGAAACTATTCCTACAACCATAGCGACACTCCGGGCTCCACATCTTCCAACACCCGCGAAGACTTTACCTCCGATACTTATAAATATTTGTCGCAGAACAGTTCTGGAAAAAACAAGGGAGATTTCAACTTCGGTAGCCTGGAAGGCAGTTACGAAATCGATACCCTGAACCTCGTATCCTTCTCCATGCAAATGTATGGTGGTGCATACGATAGCTGGGGCTCCGGAAAAACGCTCATGCAGAACTCGAAGAAGGAGCACGTATACAGCTACAATACCCTTATCAACAATTACAACGGATATGGAAGCATCGGTGCCAACTTCGACTATCAGCACTCATTCAAGAAGAAGGGCGAATACCTGACCTTCTCCTACCGATACAATGGATCGCCGGACAATAGCGAAGCAAGCACCGAGTACGAAGACATCCGCGACTATCCGTACGACCTCCGCAACCAGCGTTATAACAACGATGCCCGCACCGACGAGCATACCTTCCAGTTGGACTATACGAACCCTATTTCGAGCATGCACGACATCGATTTCGGCGCGAAGTACATTTTGCGAAACAACAAGAGCGAAAGCCAATATTTCAAGGAATACAACGGCAATTATCAAGTGGATGAAAGCTTGACGGACAATTTCAAGCAGACGCAAGATATCCTGGCTGCTTATGGCGACTACAAGCTGAAGTGGAAGAAAATGGCTGCTAAAGTGGGTGTGCGCTACGAACACACGTTCATGAATGTGGAGTACGACAAGATGCCGGAGAAGAATTTCGATGCCGGTTTCGACGACATCGTGCCTTCGATGATGCTCTCCTACCAATTGGGCCCGGCCAAGACACTGAGAGCCAACTATAACATGCGCATCAGCCGACCGGGTATCTGGTACCTCAATCCGTTCAAGAACACCAGTAATCCTACCAGCATCAGCTACGGTAATCCGGATTTGGAAACAGAGAAATCGCATTCGTTGGGCTTAGGTTTCAGCTCTTACTCGGCGAAGTTCAATGTCAATGCCAACCTCAACTACTCGTTTGTGAACAACGGCATCCAGAACTATTCGTTCATGAACAACGGGGTGATGGAAAGCACTTATGGCAACATAGGCCATACGCAACGCACCAGCCTCTCGCTATGGATGAACTGGAATCCGGGCAACAAGACCCGACTCTCCGTCAACGCCAGTGGAACGTATACCGACATGCGATGCGATGAAAGTTTCCTGAAACAAAGCAACAACGGCTTCTACGGAAACCTCTTTCTCAATGCGCAACAAACCTTGCCATGGGACCTCCGTTTCAGCCTTTACGGTGGGGGAAGCTCGCCTTACATCAGCCTGCAAGGCAAAGGTTCTTCGTATATGTATTACGGCTTCGGCTTGAGCCGTTCCTTCCTGAAGGAAAAGCGACTGAGTATTTCCATCAACACTTCGAACCTTTTCCACAAGTACATGACCTTCAAGAGCGAAACGGTGACCGACACCTTCCGTTCGTTGTACGAAGGCAAGAACCTGCAACAATCGTATGGCTTGAACATCAGCTGGCGATTTGGCGAACTCAAGGCTCAAGTGAAGAAGGCCAACCGAAGCATCAACAACGATGACTTGATGAGCGGTGGAGGTGGTCAAAGCAGTGGCGGAGGCAACGGAAACTAAAACCGTCTTTCCCCCGAACGTGAAATTGAAAACGTGACTCATTTTCGGTCATAAACACCAGCATTTCAGAGGAATATGGCAAGGAAATACAGCATGGAATCCTTAGTTTTGTAACCACTACAAACTAAGGATTTTTTTATGAAAACAATTAGACTTTTACTTCTATGTGTGTTGGCTAGCATGGCCTTATGTACTAATGCCCAAAGTTATCTACCTCAAAAGAGTGCCTTTGCCATAGGTGCAGGCCCCATGTGGGGAATTGTAGAAGGTAATGGAAATTATCACGATAATTGGGATAGTTCGATGAGCTATTTCTCGATAGGGGCAGCATTGGTATTTGGTAAATTGATTACGCAAAGCAGTCAAATAGTCAAATAGTCAGATAGTCAATTAATGAAAAGAGAGTAAAATACCCTAAAATATATTTATCTTTATATATAATATAAAGATAGAATTTTTCCCCCAGTAAAACACCGAAAATAAATAACTGACTATTTGACTATCTGACTATCTGACTGCTCCTAGCAAGCGATTCTTTTTGAAACGGTAACTATTCTACTTTTCTTGTATATTCGACTTTTAGAGTATTTTTCTTAAATATTTTATTCTATTTCTCTTGCATTTCCATTTTAAATTTCGTATCTTTGTAGTGTAGAGAGAACGCTGTTCTATCGGCCGTAAAACGACGTTCTCTTCCTTGCAAGGCGATGGAATGTTCACCACACAGTACACAGAGGTTTTTCAAGTCTCTTATGTGCACTCTTGACAAGAAAATAAAACTCCGTGAGACTCCGTGTCCTCCGTGGTGAAAAACACATCATGCATCAAACATCATAAATCAAACATCACAAAACTATGGCAACAGGAATTTTGAAGTACAAGATGGTGACTCGCATCAACCCGCAGAACAAGAGTGAACAACCGAAGTGGTATGCCAAGGCAGTACAGGACCGCACCATCGATTTCGAGGGTCTCGTGACCCACATGAGTGAACACAACTCTCCGTATTCTCGTGGTGTAATCCACGGCGTATTGACGGACATGCTGGATTGTGTGAAGGAGTTGGTATTGGACGGAAAGTCGGT
>JAEIGA010018436.1_pt1 | contig 10634 bp, 11 predicted proteins | sample 9270691 | NCBI WGS metagenome assembly JAEIGA01 (sample SAMN17057246, study PRJNA624740) | gut metagenome | biome: biome; isolation source: fecal sample | host: Bos grunniens | place: China: Xizang | collected 2019 | reverse complement strand
GTACGGCAACTGCCTTTCCGTCCTTCAATTCATTTGAAGAAGAATTACCACAGGCGGCAATCGCCATTGCCGCACCCCAAACGACCAATATATTCAATAACTTTCTCATCTCGCTATCATTTCATTAACGTCAATATCCAGATCCTGTCCCTTGATGAAATCATAAAGGGTATATTGTCTCAAAGTGTAATAGTACTCCCAGAAGTTGCTCACATCTGTGATATATTTCTGAAGGGCAGTATCGTTTTCCGACTGAGCGGTATTAAGTTCCATCACGCTTGCCTTGCCGCTGCGGAATTTCTCCATCATCAGTTCATATCTCTCCTGAGCAATAAGCATCGCCCTTTTAGATACCGAGCACTGATGCCTCTGATTGTTGAACTGTCCTACTGCCGTAAATATCTGACGGCGGAAGTCATTCTCTGACTGCTGTACCTGTGCCCTCACTACTTCCTGCGCAGCCTTTGCCTTCTGCACCTTACCCTTTCCGAGTCCCCAGTCAAAGATCGGCACACTGAACGACAGACCTACCACCTCCTGATCAAGCAGATCCGAATAAACTCCTCCGAAATCAGGCGCCGTCTGAGACAATCCAAAACGAGCATTCAGAGACATTGATATTCCTCTCGAAGCCTTGGCCTGTGCAACTGCAGCCTCTGCATTCAGAAGATTAATTTCATTATCAAGATTGAACGTCGAGTTCTCCAGAGCCTTAGCCATAACCAGATCGTAGTCCACATATACATCCGGAAGATTTGCCTCCAGTACAGGTGTTATCTCATAAGACTCATCATATCCGAGAATGGAATTCAACACCATCTGGGCCTCACGGACTGCAACAGCTGTTTCATTGATGGATATGCTGTCATTGAGCATTCGGAGCTCCAGCTGCAGAAGTTCATCGCGTGTCACAGAACCCAACACCTGACGTTCCCTTGCTACGCTTAGCATCTTCCCTGTATTGGCATAGTTGCTGGTTGCGATGTCATTGTTCATTCTTGCCAGAATAAGGGAATGATATGCCCGGACGGTATTGATGGTAATCTGCTCCATTGACTCCATATATTGTCTCTTACCCTTCTCATACTCCTTAGGCTCGATCTTCTTATCCCACTTAAACTGATTATATGTAAATAGGGGCTGATAATACGACACCGTGATAGGCTGAGAATACCAGGTAAGCTTACGGTCCATACCAAATTGGTCGATACGGGAAAGATCGGAATAGACCGAGAGCGTACCGCCGGTAAAAGTAACATTCTGCTTTACCTGCAGACCAAGGCTATTCTGCAGATTGTACGAATTGACATAATTGAAACTACCATCCTCATAACTCTGCATCAGCGTCAGCGACCTGTCGAAGTTCATCAGTCCGCCGTACAGATTGAACGAAGGCAGGCGACTTGCCTTATACGAGCGATAAGCCCAATAGGTCGAAATAAAAGCCTGTCTGGCCTCCAATGACTCAACTGACTGTTCCCTTGCAGTCCTCACCGCTTCAGACAAAGAAGTAGTCTCTTGTCCATTAACCCTTATACATGCGAGTGCGAATAAAATTATAAGCCCAAGTCTATTCATTTTAAAAGACAGATAACAGAATTTTTAAAGTTTATAAAAACAAATCTAATCATCAAGAATAAAATTCAAACATTACCAATTCGGAAATCATTGATATTCTAATCTGGGACTATTCCGATAATATATTCCTCGGGAACAAGACCGAAATAACGACTGTCACGGGAGTTCAGGACATTGTCGCCTGCAAAGAAATACCAATCTGTCTTGAACTCATAATTTTTCAGTTCCATGCCCGAAAGCAAGACCGAATCTCCGTCAAGCTGCGGCCACTCTCCCATCTCGTAATGAATCATTTTGCGGTAAGTCTTGAAATTAGCCGGAGAGATTTTCACGATATCGCCTGCCGCCGGTACATAAAGAGGGCCGAACTCCCGGATTGTCCATTCCATACGTTTATCAACCTGAAAGGCTTCGACCACCACTCCCATTTCGGTCAGAAGGCTATCGGGAGTATTTGAAAGAATTTCACAGGCATCGCCATACCTTAGAGGCTCTCCCTTGTCAGGATGCAGATAATACCCGTCACGTATCCTCACCGTATCTCCAGGCCTTCCAACACACCGCTTCATATACACATAGTTGATCCTGAAATTGATTGAATCATTACAATGAGCATAAGGATAATTCATCATAACCACATCACCGACACGGATTTTTCTGACACCCGGCAGTCTGAAGGAAGAGATATCCGAACGACTGAAATCGAAATTTCTATATATCCTCGCCCCGAAAGCAAGCTTATTGACATAGACCGGCTCTCCGGTGACATAAGTTGGCAGCATGGACTCCCCTTTCACGATGAACCTGTCACAGACAAAGATACGGGCGAATCCATACAGAAAGATTACCGAAAAGAAAATTGCAGCAAGTCCTATTACAAATCTGTATATCTTCTCCAGCATAACTCTTACCTCCACTGCATTTCGCCCGTCGTGGCATCAATTGAAAATATTCTATGCTGAACTCCACGGGAAAGGCCCTTGATATAATAAAGGGTTCCGGAAGGCAAGCCTGAGACATCTATATAGATATCATCAGGAATATGACTTGAATGATGTTTCCATCCATCATCCGCCCAATAGAAGATTTCATATTCATCGCCTGACATCACGGCATTGCCATCTCCCCTCCTCACATATGCGACTCTTTCCACAGCGACAGGTTTTCCGAAATCCAGATAACCGGCCATAGTCCGGCCATCTGCGCTGTAATTCGTCAGCGGATCGCCGTCAGACAAAACAGATCCCATCAACGGACTAACCCTCTGACCGGCAACATCATAGAAGAACAGCTCAGCCATATCACACATTTCTTCATCATCCGCACATAATCTCCAATACCTGTATGGACGCGACTGCGACACCTCCACATACCCTGAGGTAAGCGACCATTCCGGGAAAGCGGCCACAATCTCAGCACCCACGAAATCAGCATTGTCTGATGCTTCCAGGAATCCTCCATGAAGCACGTCATGAACTTTGAAGACATGCTGAAACATCGGATATTTACGCCAGATACGGATTTCAGGAGCAAGCTGCCCATCCATGTGAAACTGATTAACCTGACCCTGTGCATCAAGATAGAACGGACGACTTATCGGCATGAGCTCATCATCGACATAGCCAAGAGCTATATACGTGATTCTACGTCCCATCCCCTTGAAGCGAGCCTTTCCGAAACGTGCCTTTCCCCAATAAACAGGCTTCCAATCGTTATTGTCAAAGACTGCGATATATACATCCCTGCGGGAAAGTCTTATTCCATCCAGAAGATCGACCTTGACATCAGCGGTCCTCATATATTCATCCGTGACATCCTTGAAAAAGACATCGCCGCACACAGAAGGGACATTGCCACCATGCTTACGCAACAGAGCCATATATTCCTTGTTTGGAGCATATGTCCTTCGATAGACCTTACTGAACTCTGCATGTGAATAATGTGGATAATCAGGATTGGTAGAGAACGGATTGAACATAGTAGTCTTGCCTCTGAGATTAGGAAACACACACCAGTAATGGCCATATAATCTGTCAGGCCACTGAGGTGTAAAATCGATTCCGACCGGTATTCCCTTACTGCGCATCACACGTACCGCAACCTCCGCATACTCCTCGCAAGTCGCTCCTGGAAGTTTCGCGAAAGTCTCGGGACGGCTGATAGGGTGCCCATAGGATATATGCATCCACTTCTGTTTGAGGATCATCCCTATAAGGATATCATTGACCCGGCAGATAGCCGCACGAGGATTTCCTGCATAGTCATCACATACCGGAAGTTCGTCCAGAAAGCCCTTTGCGAAAGGCTCCAGTTCCGTCCTCCAGTCATCCAAAGGCTGAGTGCGCGAACAGGTATATGGCAGAAGCCACTCACAGAATTCATCAAAATCGAGATGGCCGGCCCATCCGCCTTCCCTCCATTGCTCCAAGGCTGTCTCTATATCAGCGATAAGATAATGTGAATCAATCAAGTGACTATCAAAGCCATACCCGATTGCCTCACCATATGAATCCGAGACCTCGCGTATGGCTTCATATGCATTTTCCGCGCTCAATCCCGCATCGAAAAGGCTGTCAACCTCATCGAAATAGTCAACATATGGCCCAAACATCGACTTATGACCCGGCATATTGGCCACCATGAATTCCGCAGCCGACAATGCCTCCGGATCGCCTTTCTCCTCAAAATATTCAAGAACCGACTCCAATTCAGGACGATTCTCCCCGGCATATTCCAAAGCCATTCCCAGCCTGTCGGTACAGGACATAAGAATAAACGGCACGAAAGCCACTAAAAATCTGTTATCTTTCATATACAACATTCTCCAACGAGTCCAGACGGGCGAGGCATTCAGTATGGAGACGGCGCATTGTCAGGACCTTTTCATTAACATACATATCTTTAATCTTCCTTCCGATTCTGATCGCATCTGCATTATCTCCAGTCTTTATATTCAGGTTCATCAGCAGAGAGATAGGATAAATGCGGCCCGGCACCATATGATGAGCCTTGAGATACTCTCCCTCAGCATCCTCATATCGTCCCACAGCCTCGTGATTCTTGCCCATGATAACATGAAAAAGAGGGTCGGATGAGAACCTGCTGCCTTGACGAAGGACCTCATTACTTTCGTTGTACCGGCCCACCTTATGGAGCGAATATCCAAGGTCATAGAGATATCTGAAATTATCATCCAGTTCGTCACGCAATGGCATAAGTTCTTCAATCGCATCTTCATACATCTCCATAGTCACCAGATATCTTATGCTTTCCCATTCCTTCTCTGCAGCTGACCTTACCCTCAACGCACTCAACGGATAAGAAAAGAAGGAAAAAACACAGAAAGCAATCAGACCATATGCAAATGGACTTCGGATCTTCAATAGTAAAATCACAGCCCCCATCAGCAGCCCTACCACCGACAGCATCGCCGGAATGCCATATTCTACACCGACCCTAAGATATTCATTGAATGCATATTCCGGACATCCTGCAACCCTCACGACAATATTCGGACGTTCCTTCTGAGCGAAATAATCCGCCTGCGTCTCTCCATATACTCCAAGCACCGTTCCTTTTCCGTGACCCGTCCACGGTTTCTCGGCAATAGCCCTAAGCTCCATATGCCAGATATGAAGTCGACCTATCGCAGAATCCTTCTTCAGAAAGAATATTCCCACAAGCAAGACCAGGACAACGGCACAGGCAGCAATGCTCAATGATCTGTTGGCCTTGATCCAGTCCTTCAAGTGCATTTCGCGAAAACCCATCACAACGGCAGATACCCCTAATGACAGCCACGCCGCACGGCTCATCGATGCGGGCAGGACAACGGCACACAGCGCACATGATATTGCAGACACTGTCACCAGGACTTTTACAACCACCGAATCATTTTTCCGATTCAGGAGCACATAAGCTCCGAGAATCGCGCACAAAACAGCAATGACTCCACCGTATGGTCCCGGATTGTCAAAACTACCGGTCAATGCAAATCTCGCGTGGCCGGAAGCTTTGATGCCGCATACCTGAAGAATCCCCAGGACAGATTGCCACAGGGCCAAAAGATTCAGCAGGAATATCAGGAAGATGTTTATCATATCATATCGGTAATATCATTCAGTTTAACTTTCGACATATAATTCCTGCAAAGGCAATCCATTCATCGGCTCTTCCCAAGCCCGGCCTCTTTTGCAGAACTTACCGATCAACTCTCCTGTCGTAACATTCGACACAGAAACTATATAATCTTGACGATGGCCGAAAGAAAAGGCTAATGTATCATATATCAGGCAGTCTGCCGTATCGAAGTTTGAGGGTTCGGAAGGGCACGTATAAATTGTCTCTGAATCAGTCTGTTCGCCACAAAATAGCGCTTGTTCCCATGCCCCATATTTTCGGTCTTCGACATAACATTTCTTAGCTTTTATGCCCGCATCATTCATCAACGCCTCGACATTAGCCTCAAAGAACGGATTGCGGCTGGAATAGCCTGTAACCGCGAATGCTGTGCAGGCGGAAAGTTAATGATCTTATCTTATAATTGATACATCATAGCGATATATTGTTTCATTAACAGCATCCATAGCATATACATATTGATGGATTCTATCATATACTATCGACATGATATTTTCATTCAATGAGAAGTCATAAAGGAATCTGCCGTCCCAATCAAAAACATGAATATGCGCAGTTGCCGACGGAGTATACGTTTCAGCAATTGAAATGCCCCTATAAACTGCCAGAATGACATCGCCTGCATCTTCGGCATCAGAATAATATATTACGCTATCAGTATTATATTCACTGATTATCTTTCTCCAATTCTTATATTCCTTATCAACAGCTGATGAAGCCACCTCACCTGTATTAAGATCCATAATACCAACTTGAGGCAATCCCAGCATAAACATCGCGACCTTGTCACGAGATGGATTCAGAACTACAGAATGCCCCAGTTGAGAGATATAACGACCCGCAGACACATAATCCGAATAAATAGAGTATGTTCCAGCCACATCCCCCTCACTATCAAAAAGATGAGACACGACACGATCCAGTTCTATATTTTCCACATACCTTAGCCCACCCTTATAGGGAAATGCATACAACGTCGAATGAGGGAGCTTCATAGTATCCACAAGACAGCACAAAGAATCATTCATTGATTTTACCAGATCAAACTCAAACAGTCTGTTTAAGGAAATATCGAACGCATAACAGGACGTTCCATTACAATGTCCGACGATCTGCGGAATCTGAAACTCTCCAGGACCGTTTCCTTTGCGAAGCAGTTGACCCATATATGTGCAATCACTCAGTGAGTATGCTTTATAATAATAAGGGCTTTCAGCATTTGCAACTCCTTCGCGGATCAGGAGAATACTATCTGAAACGATATTCATATCAGCGAATGACAAATTCTTAACGAATTTTCCATCAAAAGACTGATCAGGAGACAAAGTAAGGCAATGTTCCGGAACATCCTGTAAAACGACAGCACTATCAAAGATGTCAGATTCCTTACAGGAGACCAACATCCCTGATAATAAAAACACAGTCAGGTACCTATTTGCCATATCATCTTATTTTGGGTCGCAATAAGCAGCCTCCAGAATCTCTCCATTAGTCAACTCACATGGGTCGCACTTAAAGTTCCTCCTTGATGAACTATAATTCATACGTTTGCCACAATATGTTGATCCGATTATTTCACTCCGCGATAACGCCTCAACATTAGCCTCAAAGAACGGATCGCGACTGGAGTAGCTTGAAACAGCGAATGCTGTGCAGACGAATACAGCTGCTACAGCGAGAATTGCATAGTTCTTTTTCATTTTTACTTTGTTTAAAAAAGCTTCATTCCTTTACTTTAAATGATAAAACACCAGATATGGATTATCTTCATGTATTAGCGTCTCAACGTCTGGTACTGCCCTATCAAAGCCCTTATCAATCATAAAATCATATATTCCAGAAGATTGCCAGTCTGCAACGAGACAGTCCCTATTACTTCCTATGACACTAAAAAGGTTGTTTCGCAAAGATTCTTTTGAATTTACATAGAAATTCATCGACTGATCCGCCAAAACACTCTGACCTTCACCATTGATTGCAATCATAAATGCCATGATATTTCCGCATTTGAGCGGACTTCTCATCTGATAAGTATATTTTGCCCCGCGCATTTGACTAAAGTCAGACCGGCTGTCCGATGGTATAGGATTAGCGAATTTAATATGAACAGACTTTTTTAGAGAACCATCAGATTGGCTAAAAACATGAAAAGCGTCTTCGTTCAACGAAGAATATAAAATTTCTCCATCGGATTCAGAAAGATAATGCCTCAGAGAAAACGCATCACATTCATCCTGACCATATGCGAAATATCTATCGCAAATATTCATATCCGAGTCCACCACCACTATTCTATATCTCACCTCTGAATCCTTCTTCCTATTTCCAGCCATTGGGGCATATGCGAACAAGAAGCCGCCATTATCGAGCACTTCAAAATCCCAGGCATCCAGATTCAACTTCGACTCACGTACATATTGGAACGTGTTTCTATCATATACAATCAACTTATTCACAGCATTATCCAGCACATATATACTTTTGTCATCAACATCAAAAGTCTGTATTTCTATGTATTCTCCGGGACCTCTGCCTTGGCGCATCAATACGCCCACAAAACTTCCATCCAGACCATAAGCAAATATCTTATTGGACTTATAATCCGCAACATACATCATGTCCTCCACAAACTTTATTTCATCAATCCTCCCGACAACAGCATGGGACGGACATTCAAGCGCAAGATAAGAAACCCTATCTACAAGTTCAGGTGCCAATGACGATATGTTTAACTCGTCACACTCTATCTGCTGTATATCTGTATTTTTCCCGCTCGATTCTGCGCATCCCGCCAGAGCCAGACAAAGACTTGACACAACCACTAGTAATTTCAAGACTTTCATATTATCCATGTATAGGGCATTCGCTTCTTTCACATCCGTTATCGTTTTCCCAGTCGCAAACAATAACCATTTTCGTACACGCATAAGGCATGTCGAACTTAATTTCTGCCGCACCGCACTGCTCCGCGTGGTGTCCTCTATTAAACCATCCTTCAGAACGCATCAGCGCCTCAACATTAGACTCAAAGAACGGATTGAGGCTGGAATAGCTTGAAACAGCGAATGCTGTGCAGGCTGCTACGGCTGCTACAGCGAGAATTGCGTAAATCTTTTTCATTGTGATTTTGTTTTAAGATAATATTTATACAAATAATACTCATCTAGTTTATCGTATGGCAAGTCTTCTTTAACTCCATTGATAATTCCATCAACATGATTCATATAATACGAATTAACGACAGAGTATACAGTGTCACCAATCATAGCTGTCAGACGATTGAAATATGGGAACTCCGGTTCTATTTGTTCACCACACAAATATGTATCTACTCGTCCGGATGCCATATCTATACGACACAACAGATGACGCAACGCACGAGTAGCATAATTAACCTCCATCATGAGATAAAGAGTATCCTCATCAAATGAAGCTCCGATAACACGTCTAAGGTACGTTTCTCCATTCAAACGCTTTTTTATGGAATCATAATCTGATTCATATAATTCATTTGCCGACAAATTTATCGCACTTGACAGTTTAAGTGTACAGAAAGGATAAACTTCATTATTGACATAACGATATATATTATTATCGTAAGGGAACGTGAATAAATAATCATCTGTACCAATCTCATAGAATGGGGAGGTTCCATAACGCACTCCATTCTGGGTCTTGAAAGGAACGAACTTATTTTGAACGCGGCCATTGAAGTCGATCTTGACCACATCATACATCTGGCCGTTTGATTTTTCTGAATACAGCAGAATATAACCATTACCAACACTAAGATTATGATACCAATCGTTCAAGTCAACCGACCTTATGAACGTGCCGTCTGCCGAATATACACAAATCTTACGTTGAGGATTTGATAATATATATATATCGTTTTCGTACACATCAAAATCTGTTATAGCGACATATTCAGTATTTGCACGACCTTGCCGTGAAATCTTAGATTTGTACACGCCATCTGCATCAAAGACCAGAACTTCCTTGCCATTCAAGAGATATATAAATGCAGTATCGCAACAAATCTTACTGATCTCAGATATTATAAAAGCGTCATCAGACTGCAGACGTATTCTTTCGCTATCAGACACAAATTCTTTGATTGAAGCGTTGCCGAATAACTCGACTTCATAAGTCGCGGAAACATTATACAAATCATTATAACATGATGCAAGAAAAGGCAGCAGACAACCTAACAACAATATCTTACGATACATTCCTAGAGATTCTTTAAAATAGTTTCCAACAGATCTTGACATTCAATAGGTCTGCAAGACATATTACCCCCACCCTCACATGACAGTTGTCCAGGCAAAGTGATAGAGCCATCACCAGTTACAGAAAATCCCGCAGCAATCAACTTCATCTTCAAATCCCCGTCTATCAATATCTTACAGACCGACTCATGCCTTACGTATATCGTCTCAAACGTTTCCGTCTGCATCAACGCCTCAACATTAGCCTCAAAGAACGGATCGCGGCTGGAATAGCCTGTAACCGCGAATGCTGTGCAGGCGACTACGGCTGCTCCAGCGAGAATTCATAGATCTGTTTCATTTTGACGTCAAAATACCTTCTTTGAAATCAGAATAATAAACGGTAGGATTCTTCAATATTCCGTCTTCATTAAAATCAGTTATAACCCCCATCGAACTTTTGAATCCAAGCCCTCCCAATGACATATAATAATTCTTATCCTGAATCAATGGTAAAGCGATTGTAACGGCATCCTTTGTATCTGTTATCAGGATATACTCATTATTTATCTCAGCATAAATATACTTTTCGTCTGCGAACAGAGCCGTTATTCCTGCACTCTTTCCACCAGAACGGGCAGACTGCAGCCATCCCCAGAAATCGTGGATATCTGCATCTTCCAGCATCTTCCCGCCTATAAGTTT
>JAEIGA010018435.1_pt1 | contig 10634 bp, 11 predicted proteins | sample 9270691 | NCBI WGS metagenome assembly JAEIGA01 (sample SAMN17057246, study PRJNA624740) | gut metagenome | biome: biome; isolation source: fecal sample | host: Bos grunniens | place: China: Xizang | collected 2019 | reverse complement strand
CTCACGAAGGCGCTCCTCTCGCGCCTCGAAAACATCATATGCGCTGCCAAAGCGCTCCAAAAGCTGTGGATACAGTCGATTTCCTGCGCCAAGACGCAAGGAAAGCCAGATCCAGAACAGCTGGTCTGAACGGTGGCTCAGCACCTGTTTTGATTCCGTCATACGCCTTCCCCCCCTGAAACATTTTGATTTTCTGCGCGGAACGACCACATCAAAAGCGATGCGGCGACTGCGGCATTGAGCGATTCCGCGCGCTCTGTCATTGGGATAAACACCGTGCGGTCGCAAGAGGCGATGGTCTCATTGCTCAGACCGTGCCCTTCATTTCCGATGACGACACAATCTCCCACACTTGGTACAAATGAGCCAAGCTGCAAGGCATTTCGATCAAGCGCCGCCGCAAAGGTATGGCGTCCTGCGCTTCGCAGCGCGGCAATGGTCTGTCCGATATCGCTCACGCGATAAATGCTTTGGCGGAACAGTGTACCCATCGAGGCGCGCACCGTTTTCGGATTATAAATATCGGCGCAGTCCTCACTGATCACGAGATGATCAACCCCCAGCGCAGCCGCGCTGCGGATGATGGCCCCCAGATTGGACGGATCACGCACAGACTCCAAAAGCACGACACGCTCGCACAGCGGCAGCTCCGACGGCAAGCCTTTGGGAGCATGCAGCGGCAAAAATTCGCAGGTGCAAATAACACCCTCCGGCGCATTTTCCTCGCTGATACGATCGAACAAGCCATCCTCAAGGCACAGCACCTCAGTGCCGTCCGGCAACGCCGAAGCAACATCAAAAAGCTGTTGAAGAAGCACCTGAGCCTGGCTGCTTTTCAGGAAGACGGTTCGTACGGGCAAGCGAGAAATCAGCGCCTCCTTGGCAAGCTTGATACCATCAAAGCGGAACAATCCCGCGGCTTTCCGATGCTTTCGCTCACTCAATTTGACCAATTCCACGACGCGCCCATTCTGTCTGGACGTGATCGGCGGCTGTGACAACAGAGACTTTACGTCTTGGCAATTCACTGTACAAAGTCCTCCTTTTCTTTCCATAATTGGGAATATTTCGGTTCTTTTTGCCGCAAAATGCAGCTTTTACGGCAAATCGAAGATATCTGTAATTATGACAAAAACCCGCTGTACTCAAGCGGGTTTCTATCAAAAAGCCTTACAGGGCAGCCTTTGCCTGTGCAGCGAGAGCTGCAAAAGCTTCCTTATCGGAGACAGCGATCTCAGCGAGCATCTTGCGGTTGAGAGTAACGCCAGCCTTCTTCAGACCGTGCATAAAGGTAGAGTAGTTCATACCGTTAACCTTAGCCTGTGCAGAGATACGAGTGATCCACAAGCTGCGGAAGTCTCTCTTCTTCATCTTGCGGCCTGCAAAAGCATAGTTGCCGCTCTTCATGACCTGCTGCTTAGCCATCTTGAAGTGCTTAGACTTAGCACCCCAGTAACCCTTCGCAGCCTTCAGAACCTTATTTCTTCTCTTGCGCGTCATCATCGCGCCCTTAACTCTTGCCATTTTTCTTTCCTCTACTTTCTGTGATTACTTCTGGATGAGTGCCTTTACGTTCTCGGCCATCTTACCCTGAACGTAGCCGGTTCCGCGCAGATGACGCAGCTTGTTGCCGCTCTTGTTACCGGTCTTGTGACGACGGTGGCAGTGGTTCAGCTTAACCTTGCCGGTACCGGTCACGGAAAATCTTTTCGCGCTTGCTTTATGTGTCTTAACTTTTCCCATTTTGTGAAACTCCTTTTCGTTTTGTTCTGCCGCAGCTCGCAAATTGCGTGGGAAGCTGCGACGATCTATCATACAAGTCACTCGTTGTGACCGATGAGTCTTGGGGGAAACTTAAATTACTTCTTGATGGGCGAGAGCACGATGCTCATAAAGCGTCCGTCAAGTACGGGAGGCTTATCGGAACCGCCGATGTCGGAAAGTGTATCGGAGAAGCGAGTCATCACCTCACGTCCGATGGACTGGTGGCTCATTTCTCTTCCCTTGAACTTCATGACAACGCGAACCTTGTTGCCGCTCTCCAGGAACTTTCTTGCCTGACGAGCCTTGGTCTCAAAGTCGTGCGTGTCAATGCGGCAGGAGAGCTGAATTTCCTTGAGCTCAACGACCTGCTGCTTCTTCTTCGCCTCTTTTTCTCTCTTTTCGCATTCGAAACGGTATTTACCGTAATCCATAATGCGTGCGACAGGGGGCGTTGCCTGCGGTGCTATGAGAACCAGGTCAAGACCTGCGTCGTCCGCCATACGCAGTGCAGCCTTGGTGCTCATAATGCCCAAGGTCTCACCCGTGGCGCCGGTAACGCGAAGCTCGCTGACACGAATGTCCTCATTGATCAGCATTTCTTTTGCGCTAATAGCAGTGTACCTCCGAAATAAGAATAAAAAAATCGCTCGGAAAGCATAAGCCATCCAAGCGAACGCACCATACCCCCAATAGGTATAGAACTGATCACTATAAACCCGTGCGCGCCGTTGCGGCAGGGTGAGAACGGCTGTTCTGCTTTCTTTTCCCGAGTATTATACCACAAGTCGGCCACTTTGTCAATACCTTTTTTGCAAAAAACTCAAATATTTTTCAATATTTTTTCGTGCTCTCGCAATTGCGTGCGTGTTCCGTGTCCTGATCATCGATCCAGCTTCATTGCAGATCATACTGTACGCCATTTTGTCGCATGTCGTATGTGACGTCAAAAATGTCGTTCGCAATTTGTACAAAAAATGCTATCAAGCCATGCGTGATAATTTACCATTGGGCGTTTTTCACGAAAATTTGCGTCGATATTCGTCAATTTTGATACTTTACAAATCGCAAGTTTTGGTGTATAATATTCGGGCAGACAAACCAGTGTCCCCCCGACCTGACATGCCTGCTTCATTTTTGGCACAATACTTCGTCTCCGCGAAATATCAAGCTCATGATATTGCTCCCTGCGGCGGCGGACACTGTTGTGCCTCTTTTTTTGCTTCTTGCGGATAATTGTATCTAAATTGTTAAATTTTCATTTTACTATAGATTATTTTCGAAAAGTATGGTATAATGTAGAGAAACATATGCGCCGCATCATATTTGCGCGCGGATCAAGGAAAGGATCGCTTCTCTTTGCAGAAGCTTGGAATACACACCACATGGCACAATACGTTGAAAAGATCGATAAGTTGACGCTTCCCGTCCTGCCGCTGCGCGGCATGGTCGCGTTTCCGTCGGCTCTTCATAATTTTGAATTGATCGACAAAGAGGATATTCTTGCAGCCAAAACGGCATCGGAAAGCAACACCCCCGTGTTTCTTTTGCCCGAGCTGCCTGCTCCCGAAGAAGAATCCATCCCCGTGTTTGCACATCAGCAAGCGCAAGAGCTGCTGTCCGAGCTGATGGCCTCCTTTGAACAGAGCACCAACAAGAATGTTACCGTTGAGATCGACACCGACGACCCTCACCAAAAGGTCGCGCTGACCGATCCGGATTTGTATTCCCCCGTAGGCACCATTGCTTATATTAAGCAGATGGTTCGCGTGGAGGATCACGTTCGCATCAGCGTTGAGGGAACCGCACGCGCATCGCTGATCAAGCTGCACACCGACGGCCCCTTTCTGACGGCCGATATTTTGGCCAAGGCAATCATGCTGCGCGATACCGATGATGCCCGTGCACGCTCCTATCTGCATACGCTCAACGTCGCGCTGTCTCGCATTTTGCGCCTGATGCCCGGCTCTACCAACGAGCTGGCTGCCGCTGCCGCCAACATTCGCAATCCTGCGCAGCTGGCTGACTTCATCGCAACCAACGTGCTGTTCCGCTACGAGGATAAGCTGGACGTTCTTTGCGAGTTCGACCCCTTCGCGCGCATCGAGACTCTTTTGTCGCTGATGGCGAGCATGGAGGAGGTATTGCAGTGCGAGGCCGGCATCCACAAAAAGGTGCGCGAAAACATGCAGCGCAATCAAAAGGAATATTATCTGCGTGAGCAGCTGCGCGTCATTCATGAGGAGCTTGGTGACGGCGCGGCCGCCGAAACCGAGAGATATGAGGACATGATCTATGCAGCAAAGCTGTCAGACGAGGCAAAAGAGAAGCTTTTGCGCGAAAACGATCGTCTCTCCCGCACCCCCTTCGGTTCGCAGGAGGCCGGCATTATCACCACCTACCTCGATACCGTTCTGGCACTTCCCTGGGGCAAGTTCTCCAAGGAGCGTATCAACGTTCCCACGGCACAGCGCATTTTGGACGAGGATCACTACGGCCTTGAAAAGGTCAAGGAGCGCATTCTCGAATATCTCGCCGTCAAGCAGCTGCATCCCGAGCTGAAGAACCAGGTCATTTGTCTGGTCGGCGCGCCCGGTGTGGGTAAGACGTCGATTGCGTCCTCTATCGCCCGTGCCATGAAGCGCGAGTACGTGCGCGTGTCTCTTGGCGGTATCCGCGACGAGTCTGACATCCGCGGTCATCGTCGCACCTATCTCGGCTCTATGCCCGGACGCATCATGAATGCACTGGCGCAGGCAGGAACATCCAACCCCTTGATCCTGCTTGACGAGATCGATAAAATGACGCAGAGCATTCAGGGTGACCCTGCCGCTGCTTTGCTTGAAGTTCTTGACGGTGAACAAAACCGCTCGTTCCGCGACCACTATATCGAGCTGCCCTTTGATCTGTCCGACTGCTTGTTTATTGCAACAGCCAACACGCTGGAGACCGTTCCCCGCCCTTTGATCGACCGCATGGAGATCATTGAGATCAAGTCCTACACCAAGAGCGAGAAGCTGCATATTGCAAAAAATCATCTTCTTCCCAAGCAGCTGCGCCGTCATGGAATGAACAAGACCAAGTTCCGCATCACCGACGACGCCATCCTTGAGTTGATCGACTTTTACACCCGTGAGGCAGGTGTACGTAATCTCGAAAGAACGCTGGCGTCTCTCATCCGCAAGGCTGCCCGAAAGATGGTTGACGAGGGCTGCAAGAGCGTTTCCGTCAAGCAAAAGGACGTCAAGGCTTACCTTGGCGCACGCAAGCTGCTGCCCGACCACATTGATGAAAGCGATCTTGTCGGCACAGTCAACGGCCTGGCATACACAGAGCTCGGCGGCGACATGCTGCGCATTGAAGCGGCGGTACTGGATGGCACGGGCAAGTTGGAGCTGACCGGCTCGCTTGGCGACGTCATGAAGGAGTCCGCTCGCGCCGCGATCACTTACACTCGTTCGATTGCCGCAGAGTACGGCATTGCAAGTGACTTCTATCAAAAGAAGGATATCCACATCCACGTTCCCGAGGGTGCTGTTCCCAAGGACGGTCCCAGCGCAGGCGTGACCATGCTGACGGCTCTTGTCAGTGCGTTGAGCGGTCGTCCCGTGCGTCGCGATATCGCCATGACGGGTGAGATCACGCTGCGCGGTCGCGTGCTGCCCATTGGCGGGTTGCGCGAGAAGACCATGGCCGCCTACAACGCCGGTGTACATACCGTGCTCATCCCTGCCGACAACGAGCGTGATCTGGAGGATATCGATCCCACCGCACGCCAAGCCCTCACCTTTATTCCCGTCAAGGATGCCGGTGAGGTACTCAAAAACGCTTTACTGTAAGAGGAATTTCTCATGGCTTTGAATATTCAGAACACCAATCTTCGCATCAGCGCAGGACAGATCCGTCAGTTTCCCGGCGATCCCGTACCGCAGATCGCTTTTTCCGGTCGCTCCAACGTCGGTAAAAGCTCGCTGATCAATCTGCTTTTGAACCGCAAGTCTTTGGCTCGCGTCAGCTCGGCGCCCGGCAAGACCATTACCATCAATTTTTATGACGTTGATAAAAAGCTGTTTCTCGTTGACCTGCCCGGCTATGGCTTCGCCAAGCGCGCGCCGCAGGACAAGGCGCAATGGAGCGCGCTGACCGACGGCTACTTTACCAAAAATCCCTGCCTTGACCGTCTTTCCCTGGTCGTGCAGCTGATCGACAGCCGCGTCGGCCCCACCGAGGACGACAAAATGATGCTGCGCTATATTGCGGCAACGGGACTTCCCTGCGCCATTGTCGCCACCAAGGCAGACAAGCTCAACGCGACCGAGCGCCGCGCCTGTGAGACCATGCTCGCCGAGCATCCCGATATTCCCGACGGCACGCCCATCGTTTTCACCTCCACACTCAAGGGCGAAGGAAAAACCGAGCTCTGGCGCGTCATTTCCGAATTTTCGGGCGTTAAGCTTTGAAAGATCGTCTTCATTCAGCACACTCCGAAAGGATCTATTCATGTTAGAAAATTTTGTTTCCCGGCTCCCTTCGTACATCATCAGCCTGCCCGTCATTCTGCTGGCGCTGTCCGTGCACGAAGCCGCCCACGGCTATGTTGCCTATAAGCTTGGCGATCCCACCGCAAGAAATCTCGGGCGGATCACCTTGAATCCCTTAAAGCACCTCAACCCCATCGGCTTTTTGATGATGCTGTTTTTCCACGTTGGCTTTGCCAATCCTGTGCCGATCAACAGCCGCAATTTCAAAAATCCCCGTCGTGACATGGCCCTCTCCTCCTTGGCGGGCCCCGTGTCCAATCTTTTGATGGCGCTGATCAGTGCCGTTGTCCTGCGGCTTTTACTGCTTTTGGGCGGCGAGATTATGCAGTCGGATTTCCTTGCCATTTACAAGGGATATATGACGCAAAGTGCCTACTCTCTTTCGTATATCGGCACCATTTTGTCCATTCTGATCTTCATGGCGGAGCTGAGCGTTTCCATGAACATCGGTCTTGCCATCTTCAATCTGATCCCCATCCCCCCTTTGGACGGCTCGCGTATTCTTTACGTTTTCCTGCCGCCCAAGTGGTACTTTGGCATCATGAAATATGAGCAGATCATTATGATCGTCATGCTCGCGCTTTTGTGGTTCGGTATGCTGGATACGCCGCTGTATCTTGCGCGCGAGGGTATCAGCTCGCTTCTCTACAACCTGACCGGTATGGGCCACGGCTCTGAGGCAGGATCTTATTTGAATCTGATCCAATATCACATTTACTCTTTGTTAGTATAGGAGCATTCGTCCCCATGGAGGAAGTTACGTTTCAACTGGAGCAGTTTGATTTCAAGGGTCCCCTTGATCTGCTCCTGACACTCATACAAAAAAACAAGATCAACATCACCGATCTGCCCATTGCCCTGCTTTGCGACCAATATCTGGCTGCCATTGCCGAGATGGAGCAGATGGACATGGAGCTTGCCTCCGACTTTTTGCTCATGGCAAGCGAGCTGATGTACATTAAAAGTAAAATGATGCTTCCGCGCGAGGAAAAGGAAGAAAAAGACCCGCGTATGGAGCTGACCGATGCGCTGTTGCGTTATCAGGCCGCCAAGGAAGGCGCAATCAAGATGACCAAGCTGTACGCTGTGCACTCGGCGCGCATGGTCAAGGACACCGACGAGATCTCGATCGACCGCACCTACGTTGCCGATCAGCAGATCACCTCGCTGTGTGCTGCTATTCGCCGCATCAATGCATATCAGGAGAGCATCTCTCACGCCAAGAAGGCGACCTTCACCCCTATGATCAGCCGTCCCATCGTGCCGGTCGAGCTCAAGATCGTCGGTATTCTCAAGCATCTGAACACCGAGCGTCAAAGCTCACTGCAAACGCTGCTGGCCGATGCCGTTTCGCTGCCCGATATGATCGCCATCTTTTTGGGCGTTTTGGAGCTGGTCAAAATGCGCCAGATTCTGATCGTCGACGAGCCCGAGGATGAAACGGCACTGCACCGCATCAACACTCGTTTCGTGCTCAACGACAACCCTCCCAAGCCGGAAAAGCCCGATACCGACAACCAAACCAGTGAAAGTGAGACCCAAGCGTCATGAATCAAGAAGTACAAGAAAAAGAAGCCGTGTCCACCGAGCAGCCTGCCACCCCCGACAACGCGCTGCAAAGCATTGAAGATATGCAAGCGGCACTGGAGGCCATTCTGTTTGCCGCCGGTTACCCCGTTCCCTATAAAAAGATCGGTGAGGTGTTAGGTCTGTCCGCCTCGGACGTACGCACGCTGGCCGAGCACACGGCAGAAATATTCAACAGCGCCGACGCCCATCGCGGCGTGCAGATGCTGCTGTTCCCCGACACGGTACAGATCTGTACCCGCGAGGAATATGCCCCCTACATCCGTGAGGTTCTCGGCGTTCGTCGCGGCGGTAACCTCTCCGCTGCCTCCATGGAGGTGCTTGCCGTTATCGCCTACAACCAACCCGTCACCCGTACCTTTATCGATACGGTGCGCGGCGTTGACAGCTCCTATGCCGTCAATTCCCTTTTGGACAAGGAGCTGATCCGCGCCGTTGGACGCCTTGAGGTGGTTGGTCGTCCCATGCTGTACGGCACCACGGACAAATTCCTGCGTGTCTTCGGCATTTCTTCCTTGGACGAGCTGCCTGCAACCGAAGCTCTCGCCGTTGCCGCAGAGCTGGAGGCGCAGCAAAAAGCCGAAGAGGCTGCCACATCATCCGAGGAACAAGCATAATTCTGTATAAATTTGCCGGAACAAGGCAGATGATACAAGCAATCGCAAATTGGTGGAAAGGAGCGCGACATGATCGTTTTATATTGTATTTTGGCACTATTGGCACTGATCCTTTTGCTGCTCCTTGTCCCCGTGCGCGTGCGCTTGCGTGTGGATGAAGCAGGTGAATTATCCGTGCGTGTCTACACGGCGCGGATTCCGATCTTCCGTCATCCCGGCAAGCAAGAAACGCCCAAATTAAAGGACTATTCGCCGCGCGCTATAGCGAAACGGCAGAAAAAGCAACAAAAAAAGCAAGCCCGACTGCAAAAAAAGGCCGCAAAAAAAGCCGCGCCCACACGCATGATCCAAAAAGCCAAGCCAACGCTTTCCCAAAAAATCAAGAAGTTGACCGATACGCTCTCCCTTATCACTTCTCTGATCGACACACTGCACGAGAAGGCCTTCCGCGCGGCACATCTACATCTGTACGCACTGATCATCCGCATCGGCACGGGAGACGCTGCCAAGACGGCGCTGCTTTACGGCGCGGTCTGCCCCGCAGCCTCGGCGCTTTTGCAAGCAATTCACGAGCACTCAAACCTGCATCTGCATCATCCAAAGCGCATGTGTGTGCAGCCGGATTTTGTCAACGACACCGTTCACGTAGAGATCGATATCGCCCTGCAAATGCGGGTGCATCATCTGCTTTCGCTGGGGCTTTCGGGTCTTATTCACATCATCAGACACAAGCAATCCCGCGCCACCAAAGTACGCATCCCGCAGCCTTCCACCTCCGCACAATGACGGAGTATTCTATAAAAAATCCATTTCCGCAAAGAAAGGAAATCATATCATGGCAAACACCGATAACAAGCTTGAAGAAATGATCGCGACCTCTCTTGAGAGCCTGCGCACCTTGGTCGACTCCGACACCATCGTCGGCAAGCCGATCTCCACCGACGTCGGCACCACCATCATCCCGATCTCCAAGATCTCGATGGGCTACACCACGGGTGGTCTCGAATACTATGGCAAGAACACGCCGCAAAAGCAGAGCTTCGGCGGTGGCGGCGGTACGGGCATGACCATCTCTCCCGTCTGCTTTTTGGTCGTTTCTCCCGATGGCAACGTCAATATTCTCGGCATGGGTCAGGGTGCTCCTGCTCCCGATCCCGTCGAGCAGATCGCGTCTGCTGTTGAGCGCGCACCCGAGCTGATCGAAAAGATCAAGGCCATCTTCAAGAAGAAGGAGACTTCGCCTACAAAGGAAGCCGAAAGCGAAGACAACGCTTGACACTCATACAAAAACGGTCATATTCGCAGCTGCCGGTCCATATACTTTTTTAGATCAAAAGGTATTATAAAAGGATGGACACGCGATGCTGGGATCATTTTCCTCGTTTACCAAGCTGATAAGCCTTGGCTTGGCAGTTGCACTGCTGCTGATCATGCTCTCCCCTTTGTCGGTCAGCGCTTCTGCGCCTTCCCTATCCGCACAAGCGGCACTGCTTTTGGATGCCGACAGCGGAAAAGTGCTGCATGAGCGAAACGCACACACACGCCTACCCATGGCCAGCACAACCAAGATCATGACAGCCCTTGTGGTTGTGGAGCATTTGGATCCTGCAGCCATGGTCTGCATCGACGCACGCGCCGTCGGTATTGAAGGCTCGTCCATATATCTATATGAGGGCGAGTGGCTCAGCGTGGAACAGCTTTTGCTGGGTCTGCTGCTCGAATCCGCCAACGACGCCGCCGTAGCTCTGGCGTTTGCCGTATGTGACGATGTGGAGGCGTTTGCCGAACTGATGAATCAAAAGGCTGCCGCGCTTGGGCTCAAGGACACGCACTTTCAAAATCCGCACGGCCTTGACCATGAGCAGCACTACACGACGGCTTACGAGCTTGGCTTGATCGCCTCGGCAGCGCTCTCTCATCCTGTGCTGCGTCGCATCATGTCGACCCGACGTGCCACCATTCCGCTTTGCGATATGAATGCGCCGGATGCTGCGCAAGACGCATCGTCCAAGGGTACACCCGAGGCGATCCCCGTCGGTCAGCGCGTGCTGCTCAACCACAACAAAATGCTGCGCTATTACGATGGAGCTATCGGCGTCAAAACCGGATTTACCAAGCGTAGCGGACG
>JAEIGA010018434.1_pt1 | contig 10635 bp, 8 predicted proteins | sample 9270691 | NCBI WGS metagenome assembly JAEIGA01 (sample SAMN17057246, study PRJNA624740) | gut metagenome | biome: biome; isolation source: fecal sample | host: Bos grunniens | place: China: Xizang | collected 2019 | reverse complement strand
ATATGTGATTACAAGTACCCTTTTCATTTATCTGTTTTCGGCCTCTTTGATGAAGTTTTTGTACAGGCATGCGACGCCGTCCCTATGGATAGCCATAAAATTGTTTTCGGTTCGGCCATTGCAGCCGTTGGTCATGATGACAAAGCCGAAATCCCTCTTCTCATCCCAAAACATTGAGGTGTAGACACCATAAGCGCTTCCGGTGTGGCCAATCATCTTGTGGCCGTCAAGAAGCTGGTTGCTCAACCTTATTGCAAATCCGTATGCATCGCCTTCATCCGTAGGCTCAATGGCACTGCTCTGCATCATTTTTGAACTCTCTTCGCTTATGATTCTGGTACTGTCAATAGTGCCGAGATTCATGTGCATCATCATCACTTTGGCAAGGTCAAGGGCAGAGATCTTCAAACCTCCGGTAGGTGAGAAGATAGGGGTTGAATGGCCGAATACATAATTCTCAATATCTTTTTCTCTTGTGGCATAAGCACTTGGAGAGTGTGTAAAGGAGCTGTCGGCACTATTGTAGGAGTATATTTTTACAAATTTTGTAGAGTCAAGGCTCAACACCTCATAGCCGCCATATACACCAAGAGGGTCAAGTATATGGTTTACGATATATTTGTCAAACCGCTCTCCGCTTACTCTCTCCAGGATAGTTCCAAGAGTGTTGTAGCCCAAATTGCAGTATTCGTATTTTGAGCCGGGCTCCCAATCATTCCAGGCGCTCTTCCATGTAGCGGAAGAGTCGGGGTTAATTGCATTGAGCGTAAAGTAGCCGTTGGCATCGCTCATGCTTGAGGAGTGTGAAAGCAACATCTTTACCGTGATGGGGCTTTCAGGGTATTTGGGGTTTCTGACATTAAAACCAAGCAGGTCAGAGATGTCGGAATCCAGCGACAATTTGCCCTGCTCTATAAGTTGCATGATTGCAGTGGCTGTAAATGATTTTGATATTGAGGCAATCCTAAAAATATCATTATCTCCCAGAGGTGTCCGGTTCTCAAGATCTTTATATCCCAAAGATTTGTTGTATACGATCTTGCCCTCTTTTACGGCAACTACTGCCAAACCCACGTTGTTGTTCTTTTCAATTATCTGCCTAAGCTCCTGCTCTGCAATCTCCTCTTTGGTTGGGGCATTACAAGAAATGGCCGAAAAGGCAATGGCACAGATGGCTGCCGCCTTAAAAATGATTTTTAGATTCATGTTTAGATTCATGGTGTAATGTATTATTCTTTTGCAATATTGCGGTTCAAAATCTTTATAATGCAAATTTACATCAAATTAAAAGAAAATTCCTAATTTTGTAGACTATGAAGGAGGATAAAAAGATAGCGGAAACTCCGCTGATGAAGCAATATTTCAGTGTAAAGGCACAACATCCGGATGCCTTGTTGCTTTTTAGGGTGGGAGATTTTTACGAGACCTTTGGAGAAGATGCAATTACGGCAAGCAAGGTCTTGGGTATAGTTCTTACAAAGCGGGGCAATGGTGCAGCTACATCTGTAGCTCTGGCCGGTTTTCCTCACCACTCCATAGAGACATATCTGCCAAAGTTGGTGAGGAGCGGTTATAAAGTGGCGGTATGTGACCAGCTTGAAGATCCCAAACTTACAAAAAAGATAGTCAAGAGGGGTGTGACTGAACTCGTCACTCCCGGTATTGCATATAGCGAACAGTTGCTGGAGCAGAAAGAGAACAACTTTCTCTGTTCTGTCTCATTCCATAAGGACAAAGGCGGTGTGGCATTTCTTGATGTCTCCACCGGAACATTCAGGGTTGCTGAGGGATCGCTTGATTACATAGAGGTGCTTCTGTCAAATTTTGCCCCAAAGGAGGTGGTTATAGAGAGATGTTATGTAAACGGCTTCAAGGAGCGTTTTGGAACAGGATACTATCTCTCGCCTATGGATGAGTGGGCCTTTGTATATGAGGCCTGCAATGACAAACTGAAGAAGCAGTTCGGACTTCACTCCTTGAAGGGATTTGGAATAGAGAACTTGTCTCTTGGCATAACAGCTGCCGGTGCCATTCTTTTTTATCTTGAGCAGAACCACAGTACTGGTGTAGGGCACTTGTGCTCCATTTCAAGGGTAGACCAGGGTAATTTTGTCTGGCTCGACAGATTCACTTTCCGCAATCTTGAGATTTTTTCACCGGCTTCCTGCTCAGATGGAACATCATTGATGGATGTTGTTGACAAATGTTCATCTCCGCTCGGTGCCAGATTGTTGAGAAATTGGCTTTCAATGCCAGTGAAGGATAGGGGTGAAATTGAAAGAAGGCATGAAGTGGTGGAGTTTTTCGTAAACGAACGGGATGTGGCCGGCCATATTCAGGAGGCAATATCAAATGTTGGTGATCTTGAGCGCATTACGGCTAGAGCTGCTGCCGGAAAGCTGGCTCCTCGTGAGGTAATCCAATTGAAAAGGGGACTGGATCAGATGCGCCCTATTAAGGAGCTCTCTACAGGAAATTATCCTCAATCAATAACATTGTCTGAAGGAGTTGTCTCTTCTCAACTTGAAGAACTTGCCTCTGGCATATCCCTTTTTGATGAGCTGAAAAGGGAGATAGAATCAACTATGGCTGCAGAGCCGGCTGCCCAGTTCGGAAAAGGCGACATCATTGCAGATGGAGTCAATGAGGAGTTGGACCAGCTTAGGAATATAGCACGTTACGGCAAGGATTATCTGTTGCAGATACAGCAGCGTGAGAGCGAACGTACCGGCATTCCATCTTTGAAGATAAGTTACAACAATGTATTCGGATATTATCTTGAAGTAAGAAATACACATAAAGAGAAGGTTCCTGAGGATTGGATCAGAAAGCAGACACTTGTAAATGCAGAGAGGTATATTACCCAAGAACTCAAGGAGTATGAAGAGAAGATTCTGGGAGCGCAGGATAGAATTTATGCACTGGAGCAGCAGATATTTCAGAATCTTGTAGCTTCAATCCAGAAAGAGATACCCAAAATACAGCAGAGCAGCGCAATAGTTGCCAGAATAGATTGTCTTGCAGGCTTTGCCCAACTTGCTGTAGAGAGAGGGTATTGCAGACCGGTAATGACCGATGGCCTTGAGCTTGAGATTTCGCAAGGCAGACATCCTGTTATAGAAACACTTATGGCTCCTGGAGAGGAGTATGTGGCAAATGATCTCATACTTGATAATGATACCCAGCAGATAATTATTCTTACAGGCCCCAATATGGCAGGTAAATCTGCATTGTTGAGGCAGACTGCACTTATAGTGCTTCTTGCGCAGGTGGGCTCATTTGTTCCGGCAAAGAGTGCCCGCATTGGTATAGTTGACAAGATATTTACCAGGGTAGGGGCTTCAGATAACATCTCCAGGGGAGAGTCTACCTTTATGGTGGAGATGATGGAGTCTTCTACAATTCTTCATAATCTTTCTGAGCGTTCTTTGGTACTGCTTGATGAGATAGGTCGTGGTACCAGCACATTTGACGGAATGTCAATAGCCTGGGCTATTGTAGAATATATACATCAGAGCAAGTTTAAGGCAAAGACCCTCTTTGCAACCCACTACCACGAACTTAATGAACTTGAAACCATATATCCCCGTGTGAAGAATTATCATATTGCAGTAAAGGAGGTAGACGGCAAGGTGCTTTTCTTAAGGAAGTTACGTGAAGGGGGCGTGGCGCACAGCTTTGGTATACATGTGGCAAGACTGGCGGGAATGCCTCAGTCTGTAGTGGATTCTGCACAGCGTAAACTTAAACGTCTGGAGAGCACAAGGGACAATTCTTCTGAGAGTCAGCTTGCCGGTGGAGATGATGGCATTGGGGCAGTGGGATGTTCGAATGGCGGAGAGAGAGTGTCGGGAAGAGGAAAAAGAGGGAAGGGAAGCATACTGCAGGATAGTCTGCAACTTTCTATATATCAGCTTGATGATCCTTTATTGGTGGATATAAAGGAGAGTTTGTTGGCAATGGATATAAATTCAATGTCGCCATTGGATGCATTTGATGCACTCAGGGCTTTGAAGAAGAAGATCGGCTGTAGCTGATCCAAATTACACAAATCAGGAAAGTTTTGGTTATGAGAGGTATTGTGACTGTAAGGATGCTGCAGGAGAGTGTGGCATTTGCCTTTTCACAGTTGAGGGGTGATAAGTTCAGGACATTCTTGAGCCTGTTGGGCGTAAGCATAGGCATCTTTTCGATAGTTGCAGTCTTTACGGCGGTTGATGCCCTTGAGGATAATGTCAGACGTGGATTTGAGGCTTTTGGAAGTGATATGGTCATAATTGACAAGTGGCCTATGATGCCGGAGGATCCCGATGGTTCTGTTGATATGTCGGGTGAGTACAAGTGGTGGGAGTATATGAAACGCCCATCTCCTGATTATAAGGATTACCTTTTTCTTAAAGAGAATTCCCGTACAGCTGAAGCAGTGGCAATGTTGCTGGCATACGAACGTTCTGTAAAGGCGGGGCGCAATTCATTATCAAACTGTACCGTAAAGGGGGTAACTTCAGATTGGGAAAAGATTAGTAGGGTTAATCTTTTGTCAGGAAGGTATTTTAATGAGAGTGAGATAAATAATGGCTCCGCAGTCTGTGTGGTGGGTTATAGGGTTTGGGAAGAACTTTTTGATGGGGCCTCTCCATTGGGCCGCAGGATAAGGGTAGGTGGCAGAGATCTCACTGTTATTGGCCTCCTTGACAAGGAGGGTGAGAGCATGGTCAATATCGGTGGAGGAACGGATGCGAGTCTGCTGGTGCCTTTGAAGATGTGTAAATATATAGTCAATATGAGAAGGGCCGGAGCCTCTATTCTTCTGAAGCCTAAAGCTGATGTTCAGATTCAGGAGTTTGAAGATGAGCTTCTTGTGCTGATGAGAGCCGGCCGGAGGATTGCCCCTGTCCAGAAAAACAATTTCTCTATAAACAGAATGACAATGCTGTTGCAGATGGTTGACAGTATCTTTTCAATGTTGAACTCCGTAGGATGGGTAATAGCAGGTTTCTCCCTCTTGATTGGAGGTTTCGGTATAGCAAACATTATGTTTGTATCTGTTAAGGAGCGTACTAATATCATAGGTATCCAAAAGGCGCTTGGTGCCAAGAAATATATGATACTGTCCCAATTCCTTGTTGAGTCTGTATTTCTGGCATTGGCCGGAGGTATCGTTGGAATTGTCCTGTTGGCTGTTATAGTTTTGGCCCTGCCCCAAACCGGAATGTTTGTAATGCAGCTCTCTTTTGACAACATTATGAGTGGCCTTGTAATTGCCTCGGTGATAGGCGTAATGAGCGGAATGGCACCTGCATATGCGGCTGCCAATCTTGATCCGGTAGTGGCAATAAACTCCAAATGATTTATTGTGTAAGGAGCTTTGTCAGTTCAATGAACTGTTCAACCCCCAATTGTTCAGGTCGCAAATCAAGCAGTTCTGATGTAATGGAACTCTTTATGATTAAATCCTTACCCTTCTCCCTCTCTTTTGCGGAGATGGTGTTGCACATATCAAGTCTCTTTCCAAGAAGTGGTTTGATGGAGTTGCGTATCGTCTTGCGCCTCTGGTTGAAACAGCTCTTTATTATAAGTTTGAAGAGGATTTCGTTGCACCCCAAGTCTGTACGGGCATTGCGGGTAAGGCGTATGACTGCCGATTTTACCTTGGGCGGAGGATTGAAGACATGCTCATGTACTGTAAACAGATACTCTATGTCATACCATGCCTGCAACAATACAGAGAGGATGCCATAGGCTTTTGTGCTCGGGCCACTTGCCAGACGCTCTGCAACCTCTTTCTGGAGCATACAGACCACTTGAGGTATAGTCTCCTTATAATCAAGAACTTTAAAGAAAATCTGAGATGAGATATTGTAAGGGAAGTTGCCTATTACTGCAAACTCTCCTGTAAAGATCTTTTCTAAAGGAATCTGCAGAAAGTCTCGTTGCTGGAGTGAGTAGAGAAGTTGCGGATAGGTCTTCTGCAGATATTCAATGCTCTCGGTATCAATCTCTGCCACTTCAAGTTTTATTCTTTCATCCTGAAGGAGGTATTTGGTGAGCACACCAGTACCTGGGCCTATCTCAAGCACCTGCATTTTGTCGGGTGAAGATTTTTGAGACTCTTCCTGTTGCTTGTTGTTGCATACGACATTGCCGGTGCGGTTGCCGTTACAATCTCCCTGGAAAAGAAGACTTTCCACTATTCTTCTTGCTATTGACTCATCTGTAAGGAAGTGCTGACCCAGCGCTTTCTTTGCCTTTACTCCATATTGTGTTGCCATAGAGCACAAAGGTAGAAATTTTTGATTGTTTTTGCATCTATTTTTTTAGACCTGGCAAAGTGGCAATTAGGATAAAAATATTACCTTTGCAAGTTGCTATCTCTAAATGAGATTGGAGCTGTAAACCGAAATAAATCATACAATCTATAAAACTATGTACAGATCACATACTTGTGGAGAATTGCGCCTTGCAAATGCAGGCCAGACAGTTACATTGGCAGGCTGGGTGCAGAGGGTCCGTAAAATGGGAAGTTTGAATTTTATTGACCTTCGCGACAGATATGGTATTACCCAACTTGTTGCAGATGAGAATGAATCAAAGGAGATTAATGAACTTGTGGCATCTCTTGGCCGTGAATATGTAATTCAGGCTACAGGTGTTGTAACAGAGAGACAGAGCAAGAACAACAAAATTGATACAGGAGAGATTGAGATAAAACTTACAGAGCTTAAAGTCCTCAACAAAGCTGTTACCCCTCCGTTTACCATTGAGGAGAATACCGACGGTGGCGAGGATATCCGTGCGCAGTACCGTTACCTCGATTTGAGAAGGGCTCCTTTGAAGAGAGCATTGGAGTTGCGCCACAGAATGGCTCATGAGGTAAGAAACTATTTGAGCAATGTGGGCTTTATGGAGATTGAGACTCCTTATCTTATCAAATCAACTCCGGAGGGTGCGCGTGACTTTGTAGTTCCAAGCCGTATGAACCCGGGCGAGTTCTATGCTTTGCCTCAGAGCCCGCAGACATTCAAACAGCTTTTGATGGTTGCCGGTTATGACAGATATTTCCAGATTGTAAGATGTTTCAGGGATGAAGACTTGCGAGCAGACCGTCAGCCTGAGTTTACACAGATTGACTGTGAAATGTCATTCGTTGAGCGTGAAGATGTGTTGAATACATTTGAGGGTCTTGCAAAGGCACTCTTCAAGAATGTTTTGGGCAAGGAGTTTACAGAGGCTTTCCCAAGAATCTCCTATAAGGATGCTATGGAATATTACGGAAGCGACAAACCTGATATCCGCTTTGGTATGAAGATGAATACCATTACAGATATGGTAAAGGGCTACAACTTCGCAGTTCTTGATGATGCAGAGTATGTAGGCGCCATTGTAGTTCCAGGTTGTGCAGGATATACCCGCAAACAGCTTGACGAACTTACCGAGTGGGTAAAGAGACCTCAGGTTGGCGCGAAGGGCCTTATCTATATAAAATATAATGCTGAGGGAATCAAATCTTCAATTGACAAATTCTACAGCGCAGATGACCTTAAGGCTATCTGCAGTGCAATTGGAGCGGCAGAGGGTGATTTGGTATTGGTATTGTCGGGAGAGAAGAAGAAGATGCAGGGAGCTTTGGGCACATTGCGTCTTGAGATGGGTAACCGCCTTGGCTTGCGTGACAACTCTGTTTTTGCACCTCTATGGGTTTGCGATTTCCCTCTATTGGAGTGGGATGATGAGACTCAGCGTTTCTATGCAATGCACCATCCGTTCACTGCTCCAAAACCAGAGGATATGGAGAAATTCTACAGCAACAAAAAAGAGGATCTTGAGCAGGTCAATGCCAATGCCTATGACTTTGTGCTTAACGGCACTGAGGTTGGCGGCGGTTCAATCCGTATCCACGATTCCAAAGTTCAGGAGCGTATGTTTGAGGTGATTGGCTTAAGCAAGGAGGATGCCGATTACAGATTCGGTTTCATTATCAATGCGTTCAAATATGGAGCACCTCCTCACGGCGGTATAGCATTCGGTTTTGACCGTTTCTGTTCATTATTTGGCGGACAGGAGACCATCAGGGATTACATCGCATTCCCTAAAAACAACACCGGCAGGGATGTGATGCTTGATGCCCCTTCAAGGATTGATATGGCACAGATGGACGAGTTGTTCATAAAATCAACCGCTCCGGAGCAGAAATAGTTTTTTTGGTTAATGTTAAGGCCGGCCGGCGTGAGATTCCAATCTTGGCTTGCCGGCCTTTGTTCAATTATAAAAATAGGGAGATTTAATCATGAGTTTGGAACTTGATATTCAAAATGGCATAAAGGCTGCAATGTTGGCCAAAGAGAAGGTAAAACTTGAGGCATTGAGGGGTATTAAAGCCGCAATCCTTTTGGCAAAGACCGCTGACGGTTCAGAGAGCATATCGGATGATGCAGTACTTAAAATCATTCAAAAACTTGTAAAGCAGCGCAAGGAGAGTGCAGAACTTTATAAGGCACAGAACCGTCCGGAGTTGGCAGAGAATGAGTTGGCTGAGGCATCATTTATGGAGGTGTTCCTGCCTAAACAACTTACAGAAGAGGAACTTGCGGCAGAACTTAAGAAAATCATTGAGGCTGTAGGAGCCAAAGGCCCTCAAGACATGGGCAAGGTAATGGGAACTGCAACAAAACAACTTATGGGCAAGGCCGACGGCAAAGCCATTTCGGCTATGGTAAAACAGTTGCTGGCATAGACGGCATTCAAGCACTGCACCCTGTTTGAGAAGGCTCTTACAGGGTGCAGTATGCTTTGTGAGGACTCTTTTTATATCCGAGACTATTTGAGTGTCGCCACAATAAGTACAGGATTGCTCTCTTCGGTAATTGTTGCTGCGACCTCTTTCATGCGGGTGGAGCCGCTGATTTCTGCATATTCCATAAATGTTGCGGCCGGCAATGTCTGATACATTTTATTGCCGCTTACGTGCCATGGTTCAAATGGCATTCCCCCTTCATCAAGATCATTTACAAAGCCTTGTGAAGAGTACTCATAATTGTATGGGACTACGAACAAATCATCAGATTCTTTATCCAAATACATTGCACATAAATATGTTTTCGAAGCCTTCTTAGGGAAATTTGTGGTCATTACTTCCCACGGAGCATAAACGAGGAACTTTATGAATCTGTCATTTTCAATTGTCGCCCTATGCCAAATTTGAGCGCCCTTTTCATTAATATCAGATCTGAGGTTTCCAAAATCAAAAACATAATATGATAAAGTGTCAAGATTGTTGTTAAAGAGGAACAATGTGTCTTTTGACTCCATTCCTGTATTCAACCTTAAATTGCCGTTGTAGGAATATAGATGACTTGATCTGTCATAACGTCCTGAGTGAGTTGGTATACTTACAGCCAGATCCTTGTCATACAAGATTTGACCAACGGTGTCAACAACTATGAGTTTTCTTCTTCTGTTCTTTATCTGCATATCTTGCCCACGCTCAAATGAAGAACACAACAATGCATACTTGCCGTTGTTGAGATATGCAAAAGATGAAACACGATGGCTTTTCAATGGAATATTCAAATCCGTTTTTCTGACAAATTCGCCATCTCTTCTATATGAAACGATTTTAGGATCTGTCAAAAGGGAAATATGTGTTTCATTATTATGCTCCTCCAGGATAAGATCTTGAATACCTCTATACTCCTCAGGGCCTCTGCCATTTTTTTCAATTTTAGATATAAAGTTTCCCTGCTTGTCAAAAATCATCACTCTTTGAGGATCAAGTTTGCAGAAAATATATACATAATCATTGTCTGAAAAAATATTTTCTATATAGTCTATTGCAGATTCGCTGTTCGTTCCCAGTGGAATGTATTCGATGTCAGATGCATATTTGCTCAAAAGAATCTCCTTGCAATTCTTCAGTGCTGCTTCAATGGAATAGGCCTTATCATCCGGCTCATGATTATTGCATGAAGATAATAATCCCAACATGATAATCATGTAGAGTATAAAGTTTCCAAGTCTCTTCATATTGTCGCTACATTTAGTTCGGTATAATTACCAGATTTTTCACTCCTAACTCTGATACCAGGCGTCTCGCATACATTGATGTTCTTACACCACAAAAAGAACATTCAATTTCCTCGATATTAAAATATGAATCATTTGTAGGGTCATAATCTCCATGGTATTTTAGGTATTCCCATCTGCCACATGCTTCACATCTGATATCTGTAGAAAAAGTTTCAATACTGTTTATACAGATCTTTGTTTCATCTGAATCAGGTAACGTTGTATTGGCAGTTAAAGATTGGGAAGAGATGAATATTGAAAATACTAAAATCGACAATTTATTAAAAGAATTTTTCATAATATGAGTTTTTAGATAAATATGCCACGATAATCAAATACATTGGACTACGGCTAATATATAAAATACGTGACTATTTGAGTGTTGCTACAATAAGTACAGGATTGCTCTCTTCGGTAATTGTTGCCGCTACCTCTTTCATGCGGGTGGAGCTGCTGATTTCTGCATATTCTATAAATGTTGCGGCCGGCAATGTCTGATACATTTTATTGCCGCTTACGTGCCATGGTTCAAATGGCATTCCCCCTTCATCAAGATCATTTACAAAGCCT
>JAEIGA010018433.1_pt1 | contig 10635 bp, 12 predicted proteins | sample 9270691 | NCBI WGS metagenome assembly JAEIGA01 (sample SAMN17057246, study PRJNA624740) | gut metagenome | biome: biome; isolation source: fecal sample | host: Bos grunniens | place: China: Xizang | collected 2019 | reverse complement strand
GCCATGAGATGTAAAGCACCTATTGAAGCATGGACAAAAGTAAACAGGGATGTAGATTTTAAATATATCCTCGAAGATAATCCGAATTATGCTTTTCGCTTCCGTATTAAAGCATTCGACATAGACTTAAAGAATTTAAGATATCCGATGCCGGTATTATCTCTTGCAAAGTGCAGGCAGACAATAAATGCTATAGTCGATAATGGCAGGATCCTTAAATGTGACTACGCAGAATGGCTCTCTAACGAAATTGATATAAAACTCTTCCTGAAGCAGTATAAGTTTGATGAAAAGAGCTTAGTCATAACGGATGTATATACAGCAAGAAAAGACTATCTGCCGAGGTGGTTTACTGATTTTATCTTCCAGAGATTCATAAGTAAAACCAAATTGAAGGGAGTAGATAAAGTACGCTACCAGATAGAAAAGGGCATGTTAAATGCCGGCAGCTATGGCATGTGCGCTCAGAAACCGGTTAAGCCTCTAATCGAGGAAGATTACGAGACAGGAGAATTTAAGGAAAAGGAAGACATGAACTTCGAGAAAGAGTATGAGGATCATATCAATAATAAAAGAAGCTTCCTTCCTTATGTATGGGGCATCTATATTACATCCGGAGCACAGGAGCATCTTTTCGAACTCGGAGACTGCGTAGCGGATGACGGAATCTGGCTTTATTCCGATACAGACTCAGTATATGCAACGAAATTCGATAAAGAGAAACTTAAAGCATATAATGAGAGAGCGATACAAACCATTAAAGACCGAGGCTATGAGCCGGTGTTCTGGCATGAGAAATATTATAATTTAGGTGTCGCAGAATTTGACGGAGCCTTTACGGAGTTTAGGACATGGCATTCCAAATGCTATGTTAAAAGGCATGCGGATGATAACGAGCTCGAGATCACAATTGCAGGAGTGCCGAAAAAGGGAGTCGCAACACTTGAAAATGATATTAACAATTTTATACCCGGCATTATATTCGACGGAGAGACGAGCGGCAAATTGACACATAAGCACATAAATGTTCCTGAAATATATTATGATGCTGCAGGGAATGAAATCGGAGACTCGGTAGACTTAACTCCATGTGATTATGTCGTAAAGGGAGTTAATGAAGTTGACTTCCAGGCATTCGATGAAGAAGAGATCAATATCAACTTTTATGAGTAGGAGGATAAAATGGACATACAGGAAATTGCAGCATTCTTCTTAGGGCTTGCATGCGGCATGCTCTCAGAGGTGGTACTTGTTTTACTTATACAGCTTTATGAATTTATAGAACAGAAGTTTAACGGAAGGAGAAAATAATGTATTACGATATCCGGGAAGACTTAAAAGCATATCCGGAAGCATGGGCCTATTTAATTGTAGGCGGAAGAAATACCGGTAAAACATATGGAACACTTAAATATCATCTGGAGAAAAATTTAACAACATGCTTCCTGAAACGAACCAACAAGGATGTAGATCTTCTCTGCTTAGGTCACAGGCTCGGAGAGAAGTCGGGAGATTATGAAGTAGACTTGTCTCCCTACAAATCCATAAATCGAGATATGGGTACTCATGTTATGGCTTATAAGATAGATGACGGACTCGGAGCATTTTATGAGGATGTAGACGGTAAGCCTGCAGGAAAACCAAAAGCTTATTTAATGAGTCTTAATGCAGTGCATAAGTATAAAGGTTTTGACTTATCGGAATGCTATAGTATAACCTTCGATGAGTTTATCCCACAAAATTATGAAAGAGTCTCAACAAAAGAAGGTGAGCAGCTAATGGAATTATATAAGACCATAGCCAGAGACAGAGTTGAGAGAGGAAGGGAAGAGCTTAAGCTTATCTGCCTCGCTAATGCTGTAAATGTATTTAATTATACTTTTGATGTTTTGGAAGTTACGGACGTAGTGGCAGAGATGAGCATTAAGCAGCAACCTTCTTTATATATGGAAGACAGAGGCATCTTTATCAGACTCCTGCAGACAGACAAGGACATGATAGAAATTGAAAAGAAGACAGGCATTTATAAAGCTATGGGTAACACTGCATGGGGCCGCATGGCTTTCGGTAATGAGTTTGCATTTAATGACTTTTCAAATATAAAGAGGGTATCTTTAAAAAATTATAGACCTTTGGTAGAATTGAATTACAGGAATAAACAATTTTATATCTATGTGGGTAACGGAGGTTACTACATGACAACTGCAAAAAATAAAATGCCATTCATTTATAACCTGGATAAAGAAATGGACCAGAGGCGCTTTTATTATGAGCATTGTCTCGACCTTCTCAATGCTTCCATAGACGGAAGAATGTTTTTTGATACTTACTCTATGTATGATTTAATTGTTAACTATAAGAAAAGATTTAAGTTTTAAGGAGGTATTTATTATGGACTGGAACATTTTAGTAGCATCTATCGGAAGCTTGGGCTTTCCCATTGTGGCATGTATCGGCATGGCTATTTTCTTTAACAAGGTTAATGAAAATTACAGATCCGATATTAAAGAGATGAACTCATCACACAAACAGGAGATAGACAAGCTTACGGAAGCGGTAAATAACAACACTTTGGTAATACAGAAATTACTGGATAAAATGGAGGGAGATAATGACAAGTAAGGAATTTATAACGCAACTTCTTAAAGTTGCAAATATGAAAACATATTATATTAAAGGCGGCTTCGGACTTGTACTTAATGCATCCGGAAAGAAGAGAGCCATATCTTCTTATAAATGGAATGCAGACAGAGCAGATAAAATAAATGCTCTGGATCCTGCGACCTTCGGCTTTGACTGCTGCGGACTTGTTAAGGGTGTTTTATGGGGCTTTAACGGAAATCTTAAGAAGACATACGGAGGAGCAGTTTATAACCAGAGCGAAGATCTTAACGAAAAAGGACTCTTTAATATATGTAATGAGATATCCGACGACCTTGCGAATATTATCCCGGGAGAGTTTTTATATATGCCGGGCCACTGCGGCATTTATATAGGAAACGGAAACGTAGTCGAGTCTACACCTTCCTGGAAGAACGGAGTACAGATTACCGAACTCGGGCAGAGAAAATGGAAAGCACACGGTAAGCTCCCTCAGATACAATATGAAGATATCCCGGAACATAAGCCCATTACTTCCGTAATTATACCGCCTTACTATTTAAGACAGGGCTCGACCGGAATGTATGTACAGCAATTGCAGCATTGTTTGAACTTAACCGGCGCAGATCTTAAAGAGGATGCGAGATTCGGACCTTTAACAAAACATGCTTTAATGGTCTTTCAGATGAATAATAAAATAGAAGTTGACGGTATATACGGGCCCGAGAGTCAGAAGAAATTAAGGGAGGTATTAAGAAATGACAATTAAGTACTGGACAGGCTTTAGTAAAAGAAAGAACTCTACCAAACAGCCGAGCACCGGCACAGACTGCATTGTAGTTTTAAAAGATGCATGCTCTATTATAAATCCCATATTCGAATCTGCTACAATGCCGGCTAATGCCAATTACATATATGTATCGGACTGGAACAGATATTACTTTGTAACCAATGTTACATATAAGACTCATGCTATAAAATTATTCTCCTGCGAGGTTGATGTACTTGCATCGTATAAATCTCAGATAGGATCTACCATAGCAAGGATAGCATACTCTTCGACAGGTTGGGATAAAGATTTAATAGATAACAGAATGTGTGTTTATTCCAATAAGATAAAATATGACAAGGAAGCTGCGCTCTCCAGTCTTACGCAGGCAGGATGTTATATTATGACTGTATTTAATGACACGAGCGATATAACAGGCGGTTTGGGTGTATCTTATGTCATGGCAGCATCGGAGATAATGAAGATTAAGGAATGGCTCGGAAATCCTACTGTATACGATGCTATTGCAAATTATTTTAAAGGTAAAGCAATAGACTCAATACTCGGCTTAATCTGGGTACCTTTTAATATTTCTGCGAATCCCGGCTCCGCAGTGACTAATATATATGTAGGAAATCATAATTTTGTAACAGATACAGGTCAGACTATAAGCGCTTATATTCTTCCTTCCGTTTCTACAGTCAGTGATACCGCAGATGTAGATATCCCTTACAGATACAATGATTTCAGAGATACGGAACCTTACAGCGCTATACAGCTCTTCCTTCCGGGGCTCGGATTCATCAATGTTAATATCAATGACTGGCTTGATTCTACTAAAATCCATATTGAGTATACAATGGATTATGCTACAGGAGACTTGATTTATTATCTCGTAGATAATGGATCCAATTATATACAGACACTCAGCTGTAATGTTGCATCCGTTTGTGTACTCGGTCAGATGTCCGTAAATTCTGCCGGTATGGTTTCAAGTATCGGAGGAATAATAGGAGGCTTTGTAGGCCTTGCTGCATCCGGTGTAACAGGGAACGCACTCGGAGCTGTTGCTTCTGCAGGAGCCATGTTAGCAGGAGCTGCCAATACTGCTTTATCATATAACCAGAGAGCTACATCCATAAAAGGAAGCATCGGAGGCAGAGCTGCAACGGAAATACAGAAAGCAATATTAACAGGCTTTTATCTCGATACCGAAGATATAGACAATGCTAATTATATAGCAACTAAGGGAAGGCCCGTAGGTCTTACGCATGCTATCAGTAATCATTCAGGATATGTAGAATGCGACGGAGCAAGTGTAGCAAACGTCGGAAGCCCCATAGAAAAGGACAGAGTAAACGGATATATAAATACAGGCTTTTATTATGAATAAAGATATGTTATAATTTGCTCAAGAATCAGGATTTCATAGATTCACACTCCTTTCTGTGTTTTACCCAAAACATCAGTATTCTAAGATTGCAGCTAAAAGAAGGACTCTATAGGCCGGAGCCCTTCTTTTAGTTTGCTTAAATATTGACTAAATCGGTCAATATTGTTATATTTATCTTAAGGGAGCGGATAAGCGCATGGTACCGGGAAGCGTTTCCCGGGCGCTTGCCTAACCAGCAGTCAACTGCTCCCTTCCTTTATAGGAAGTTGACGAGAATAATACCGGGAGGAAAATAATATGTTTAATTTGAAGGATGTAGTAGACCTGGCGAAAGCCGGCTACAGTGTGAAGGATGTAAAAGAACTTATCGAACTGAGTAAGACAAATGCAGAGCCTCAGGCGGAAGCTCAACCGATGCAAACAGACACAGAACAGGCGGCAACGCATGAGAGTGCAGCACCGGAAAAGCCTGCCGAGAATGTACCGAAAGAGAGTACACAACAGGCAGACGAGCCCGACTATAAAGCTTTGTATGAGGTTGAAAAGGAAAAGGTAAGCGCTTTACAGAATAAAAACAATAAGACGGATATCTCACAAAATACCACAGTCAACGAATCCGACTTATTAGAAACTATCAGATCATATTGTTAATAGGAGGATAAAAATATGGCACGTGACTTAACACCTCGTGACGGATGTACAATTATGAATGCTATTGTACGTCAGGCAACAGGACAGGACACTTTCGGCTCAGTTAATATGAGTAATTTCGTATCTGCAGGCGAAACAGTACTTGCTACAGGCATGGAGAATACATTTAACTCTGTTAATATGGTTCTCGGCAGACTTATTGCAGGAGTAAGAGCTTATCAGGGTAAGTTTGCTACCGTACAGGCAGCAGACACAGGAGCATATTCTCACAGATTCAGAAAAATCTCATATTATGCTAAAGATGCTCTTAACTCAGGTTATTTCAACACAGACCTTTATACAAACCTTGCAGAAGGTTATACATCCGGAAACAATGGCGGCGCTTCTACAAAATCACAGTGGGAACAGCATCAGGCTATGCCTCTTGAGATGAACTTCGCAGGATCAACAACATGGCAGGACTGCATTACAATGTATGAAGATCAGGTTAAAATGGCTTTCTCCGGAGTAAATGAGTTTACTACATTTGTAGAAGGATATCTCCAGGAGCATGCTAATGACATTGAATCACAGAAGGAAGCATTCAGAAGACTTGCTGTTCTTTCTAAAATGGCTAATATCTATGACAATGCTACAAACCACTCTATCGCTACAGAATCTGCAGTTAACTTAACATCTGCATTCAATGCTAAATTTGGTACATCATATACCACAGCAGATTTACTTTCTACATATCTTAAAGAGTTTACGGAGTTTGCTATCTCTGAGATTAAGACATACTCTAACAGACTTACAAACCGCTCCGCTCGTTTCCATGACAACATGCAGAAGACAGTCAACGGTGTAAATTATCATATCCTTAGACATACACCTAAGGCAGACCAGAGACTTATCCTTTACGGTCCTCTTGTTACTGATATCGAATCAAGAGTTATGCCTGAAATCTTTGGACCTAACTACTTGTCACTCGGTCAGAACTTCGAGACAGTAGACTTCTGGCAGACAGAAGACGGTACCAACGACATGGGTATCAGCATCCAGACTGCTATCTATGATCATGTAACCGGAACTCAGATTCAGGGCGCAGCTGTAGCTCTGGATAATGTAGTAGGTATTCTCTTCGACAGAGATGCTATCCTTACTGATTTCCAGCTTGAAATCGCACACACTACACCTATCGAAGCAAGAAAGGGCTATCGTAACACATGGCTCACATTTGCTAAGAATGCTATTAACGATCCTACAGAGAATGCAATTTTATTCTACATGGAGGACACACCTTAATAATGGAGGGTTAAATAATGGGTTCTATATCACATTATATGCCGCTCAATTATGATCAGATAAATACCATAGAGGGATGTTATACTCCCTCTATGGTTAAATCTTTTAATAACAAAGTATTCATACTTTGGGAGCGGGCTTTATTTCAAAGAGCTGCTTCTGTTATAGACTTTGACGGACTACCCGAAGACTGGCAGGGCAGTGTTAAAGACTTCTTTGTATATTGTCTATTTAAGTATGGCTATGTAGGTGTTATGGAAACATCCGAAAATGGCCTCATCTTTCAGCCGGGAACATTGGAAGGGTTTAACCTTTATTATCAGCCGGTTAATTTTCAAATTGCAAACCCTTATCTTAATATATCTGAGTCGAGCTTTAAAATAGGCGAGACATGCGAGCTTATAAAACTCACTCCCGATTATATGGGAATATGGGATATTATTACATATTATGCCGAAAAGCTTGCTACATTAGACAATGCTATAAACATGTCTTTAATCAATAACAAATTTGCTTTTATGCTTGCTGCAAAGAATAAGCAGGCATCGGAAGCATTTAAGAAGATGTTAGATAAAGTTAATGCCGGAGAGCCTGCAGTCATTTATGATATGAAATTATTGAATGATACGCAGGATAAGACAGAGCCCTGGCAGTTATTCTCAAGAGATCATCTTAAAGAGAACTATATTACTACAATGCAGTTAGCCGATTTCAATACTATCCTGCATGCTTTTGATAAAGAAGTCGGAATCCCTACTCTTCCGGTAGAAAAGAAAGAGCGCATGATAACCGATGAAGCACAGAGCACTGTAGTAGATGCTATATCAAGGAGCGAAATCTGGCTTGAAACACTGGAGAGCTCATTAAAATATGTTAATGATCATTACGGGCTTAATATAAGAGCAGAAAGACATTATAAAGAGGAGGTAAGCAAAGATGCAGAGCAAAATAACACTGAGAGCGATGTATAATTATGATCCTACTCTATTCTCATCAATGGTACTTCCTGCAGGCATAGACAGAAACTTATGTATTAACCGCATACTTAATAAATCAGAAGAATTTGAAGTCTTATACTCCAATGCGGATTATGTCAGAGACAGGATAGGTTTATGGAGTCAGTCATGGCAGCGCACCTTCGAGAAATGGGTAGAAGCTTTAAATATTGATTATGAGCCTTTATGGAACTATGACAGGAACGAAGTTTATACAGATACCAGAGACAGAAAGTATAAAGATAAAGAAACACAGTCTTCGGAATCCGTTTCCAATACTTTGACAAGCTCCGACACTAAGAGCCGGACGGAAGGTAAAATCTCCGCTTATGATGAGACTGACTACTCGGACAGAGAGCAGGAAACAGGAAGCGGAACCACTAACCAGACAGGAAGCGGAAACGCACAGGCTAACACTTCCAGAGATACCGGCGGAGACTCAAACGAGATAGCGCAGCATAATGCTCATTTATTTGGTAACATAGGCGTCACTACTTCGCAGCAGATGCTCCGGGAACAGCTCGACGTAGTAACATGGAATTTATACGAGCATATAGCAGACCTCTTCTTGGAAGAGTTTTGTATTCTCGTATATTAAGGAGGTTATTATGGATGTAGTTGTAAAAGCTAAAATCAATTTTAACTGCCTCACATATTACAATATTGTTAATATTGCTTATGACGGCACAAATTATGTTTTAACGGATGCAGACAGCAATACATATACGTATGCAGCTGCACAGTATTTTATTCAGATCTTATTTAAGGAGGGCTAAATTATGCAGAATATTTACCCTTATACCGACCTGCATGAGCTTAATCTGGACTGGGTATTGCAGCAGATTAAATTACAGGATAACAGAATAAAGAACCTTGAGACAATGGTACCCCCGGTGCCCGATACTGCAGGAACATATAAATTAACTGCAGAAGTACACGCAGACGGTACCGTAGATTATTCCTGGGAGGTGTAATATGTTTAATAATTACCCTTATACAGACTTTCACGAACTTAATCTCGACTGGATATTAGCGAAGATTAAGGACTTGGATGTTAAAATAGGAGCCGAGAATATCGGAACTGTAAAATACTTCTATGTCGACAGAGTAGCCGGAGATGACTCCAACGACGGACTCACTCAGGCGACAGCTTTTAAGACATTAGCCAAAGCTATGCTCATGATCAACGAAGGATATAAAGACATCGGAGTATATTTTGTTACATCCGGTACTTATATTATCCCTCATGAACTGCGTACAGTGACAAATATCGGCTTGCATTTCGATACACGACCTTTTAATACAGATGTTATAATTAAGCCAGAAATAGACCGATTTGTAGCTTATAACTGCCATTTCTCATGGTATGGAAGCGCAGGACATCCTCTTATCATTGATATTGATACTTTCAGACTCGACGGAGGACAGCTCTGGAGCGATTATGTATATTTCAAATCGAGAATAGGCAACAATGGATGTAATTCTAAATTACGTTGGTGCGAGTTTCTTGTTGAATCGGTCTTCTCACATTGTAATGTCATCCTGCAGGAGCCGACATTTCATAATGACGGTAGCATAAGCAACCAAATCGACTTGGATGCTGCAATATGTGTTGTAAGAGACTCACTTACATGTGATGATATCTCAAAGCCTGCAGGCGCACGAGTATTCAATGTAAGAGGCTCTCTTTTGAGTATCCAGGCCGATACAGTCATTAACACGATTACAAATAAATATGAATGGTTCTGCAGAACGTATGGCGGCATGTGCTACGGTAGATATGTCGAAAGAGATGCGACAAAGAATATAGCATCGGATTTCATTGAGACATCAGGCTTTAACTGGAATGATATACAGGCGCAGGATTTATGGATCCGAAAAGCTGCTAACGGAGATGATGCAAACGACTTCCCTTTAGGTCTTACATATTGTACGACCGGAACGACTCCGAACATATTAAACATGCCTTTTTCACGTGTAGCATGCATTGTTAAGACTTCCAGAGCTTATGATAATGCATCATATACTTACCAGGAGTGCTACGGATGGACAGATTATTACGAAGCAGTTTATGCGGTAAGACATGGACAGGCAGGAACATGGAGAGACTGGGTTATTATAAGAAATGCTCAGCCTTCAAGCTCTAATGCTATTACAGTAATAGGCGACTCGCTTGCATCCGGTTATATTTCAACGGATGACGGAACGAGCGGACAGGATTATTACGAGGAGTCATGGCCTGCATTTCTTTCGAGAAAGATAGGCTGCGACTTTTATATATCCGGTAGAGGCGGAATTGAGACAGGCAACTGGCTTAATAATACTTCCTACGGACAGAACGGACTGTTTACAAGACTTGCTGTAACTCCGGTATACTTCCTGGCACTCGGTACCAATGATGCAACGCATGGAGTCACACAGGCAACCTTCGAGAGCAATTATAAGAAGATCATAGATGCAATAAGAGCCAAAGCTCCGAACTCGATCATCATCTGCCTTAAGCTTTGGAGAAGCAGCGCAACATATCAGACATTTAATACTTATATCAACAATGTTCTGGCCTTGTATGCTTCGGATCCTAAGATTACGAGCATAGATATCACAACAGAAGTTAACCAGACTCCAATCTCTTCGCATGAATGGTCCGGACATTTCGATTCTATCGGATATCGCTATATTGCCGATGAGATAGACAAGAAGGTCCTTGCATTTACAGATTCTAATCCTCAGTTATTCAGACAGGCCTTTAATAATCTTATCCGGAATCATACGCATCAGAACGACGGATATCCTCACGTTTTATAATCAGATCTATTTGCTTACAATGAAAGAGCCGGCGATAAGTCGGTTATTTTATTATGTTTCACGATATGTTTCACGAAAACGGACAGGAGGCGGACACAATGAGAGCGGAAGGGGAAAAAGGACAAATGATGGACAAT
>JAEIGA010018432.1_pt1 | contig 10636 bp, 18 predicted proteins | sample 9270691 | NCBI WGS metagenome assembly JAEIGA01 (sample SAMN17057246, study PRJNA624740) | gut metagenome | biome: biome; isolation source: fecal sample | host: Bos grunniens | place: China: Xizang | collected 2019 | reverse complement strand
GAGAAGCCTCTTAAACTTAAGTGGTTCCCTCATCTTTATAATTACGAGCCCGGAGATGTTATCAAGCTCTCTGAAGGTAAGTACTTCGATTTCGATACAGACATGCTGAAGGCAAAGCTTCCTGCTCGTCTTGACTGTGGAGTTGCTATCGAATATGACATTACCCTTGAGGAGGCAGTCCAGAAGTTCTACTGGGACAAGTGGATGAGAAACTATGATGAGAGTACACAACGTTACTGCCGTCAGTTCTATCCTCATGAGAAGTTTGGAGTATCCACTTCTGAAGCTGAGTGTCCTATTCCTCCGGAAGTACGAGCTATCCTCAAGAGACGAGGTCTCACAATCACGGACTAAATCCTTCAATAATATAATAATGAATGCCAGATCTGTATAGGTCTGGCATTTTTGTACATAATGGCTAAAAAATTTGTTAAACTTTGTCTATTTTGTCAGTTTACAAAGCTGGCAAATTATGTTATAATATATATGTAAGTTAAAGAGTGGAGGTTAAGTAAATGCTCAAAATCAAATTTGAATACCGCGATAATCATTGCTATCCCAAATGGAATCAACAAGAATGCATCATGTCTTCTGTTGAAGAGTGTAAGAAACTCTATGGTCTCGGTGTTGACTGTGAGTACCGTATTTTGTCTATAGAGGAGGTTAAAGGATAATGAGTACCGAAAGTAAGACCTACCCGATTAATCACGACTGGGAGCATTTTTATGTGCTTCTGGAAGGCATCAGACGAAGCGGTATATGCAACATGTTTGGTGCTGCCCCTTATCTCGCTTCTTTGGCACAGATCAGTGAAAAGGAAGCAAGTGAGATTCTTGTAAACTGGATCCACAATTACGACGAACTTAAGAAACTTTATTGGCCTGAGGAGGTATGATTATGTTTTATAAAACCGGTGTTGACATTACCAAAGAGAAGTCCATGTGGCACTTCCTTAAGAATCACTTTACTTATAGTACCATGAATTCCTGGAATGGTATGAAGTCTATTGCACATAACGTAAAGCTCTATAACCTGAATCTCGACGGAGACTGGACAGTCGCTCTCCAGTTCCTTCATGATGAGATGGACACTGGCTGTCTCCAGATGTTTATCGATGATGAGATTAGAGAGTTCAGTTGCGAGAATCCTGGTTACGTAGTCGGCTTTAACGGCCGCTCTGGTGGTTACCTCGTTCTCTACAACTCTGATAACTATCGCACCGTTCTTCCGGACTGTGTAGAGCAGTACGACACCTACGAGGACTTCAAACTGGACTGTAAGGATTATGGTTACAGAATCAGTGACTATTACAGGGAGCTGAGAGACATTACTCTGGTTGTCAGAGAGTTCGATAAACTCTGTGATCGAATTCGTGACCTTGTAAACGATTACTCGACCAGAAGCTTTGATGATTCCAAGCTTCGGGAAGTTGTAGATAGATTCTACAATGAGTACAACGATGACCTTGAAGCTCTTGGTCTTGAGGGTCCGGAATACATGAGTGGTAAGATCAAACTCAATGATGTAGCAGACTACAAGAGTCTTTTGTTCTGTCTGAGGTACCTCTTTGGGTCGGATGCAAGGAACGTAAAAACTGATGATGTTTATATTTGGTTGGAGGATTAATTATGATTATCAAGAAGTATTGGCACACCTACAATCGGCATCGTGATCGATACAATTATTTGGGAATTTTCCTTTTCGGGTTTATTCCTTTGTACATCAGCAGAAGCGATAAGATTTAAGGAGGATTAAATATGTTGATATATGTAGTTACTTGGTCTAGAGCAATCGGCGGCGATGAGATCCCTACTGATTGTTTCTGTGGATGTGTCGGAACCTTTACTTCTCTCTCAAGAGCAAAGGACTGTATGAGACAGGATGTTGCGAGCACTATTCTCGACATCAAGGAGGGCTTTGAGGAGCAGGAGGATCTGGAAACCTTTGAGTCTACCTTCAGAGAATCTGATGAAGACTTTGCTTACGAGTTTGAGTATGAAGCGGGAGATGGATCCAGGGTACAGTTCTACTACTCGGTTCAGGAATCGGAGGTAGAGGACTAATGTTTACACCACTGACCGCAATAAGAAATAAATCCAGAGGTTCCTGGTCCATTTGCTTGTATCACAAGGATTCGAAGCGAAGATACTGGTTGGACATCAGTCTGGACGAGAAGTACCACGACCTTGAGGTAGAGTGGAATCAGTACATATTTTATCTTACTGACCCTGATGACATCGAGCGAAAGGAATTTCAGGAAGATGATGACAACTTCGATGAAGCCAGTTCTGAAGCAGTATGTATCCTTGAGAACCTTGGGGAAGTATTTCACGGCGAGGATGGAGACTGGTATCTCAAAGGAGAATGGGAAGGAGAGAAGACATGGAATCTTTGATTGATGAGATTGAAGACTTTGACCTGGAGCCTGCGACTTATGCGGTAATGCTCCTCGTATATGATAAGGAAGGTGAATGCTTCGATGCTCATGTCCTTCGTATTTACAAGGACCCGAATGAAGCAATCTCCAAGGCCAAGGAAAAAGCTATAGAACTTGCTAAGCTTTATTCCTCTACTCCAGAACCCAAGTGGGGAGGCAAGGAAGTCTACGGTGCTACCATCATTGTTGAGACTGTGGTAGACTGCGAGGAAGCTTCTGATGCCGGAACCCTGTTTAAAGATACCATATACAGCAGATTCTGACAAAATATACAAGAAAAAGTTGTAAATTTATAAAAACTTTGGTAATTTTGTCAGTTTACAAATGGTGGCAAGTATGTTATAATATATATGTTGAGTGAAGGATTACCAACAATATAAATTAAAAAGAAGGATTTGACTATGAAAGCTTTTAACTATTCCGATTATTCCGATAACTGGTCCGCATTTGTATCTGATTTCAATCAAGAGCTTAAGAATCTCGAACTTCCTATCAAGTTTGATTCCAGAATCCACGGTCCCGGCGAGATTACTTCTCTGAGAGCAAAGCTTGTTGGTTCTGCTCTTGAGGTTAATCTTACATACGAAAATAAAAAGAAGCAGCCTGAGACCCGAGAGCTCAAAGCTTTCCTTGACCTTGAGTTTATTACTGTCTCTGATACTGATCGTCAGCTTTTGATTGCTTGTCAGTATGCATTCCTTGAGGTCTTTAACCAGAGAGTCAAGCTCGCTAACGACAAAGCTCAGCAGGAAGCTGCTATCCGTAGGGTTCAGCAACTTGAAATCGAAAAGAGAGTCAAGGAACACAAGGCAGCAGAAGCAAAGGCAAAGAGAATCAAGAAGAATACTGAGAGACTGGAAGAGAATAAGGCCGCTTATCTCGAAAAGTTCAGAGAACTTCTCGCCTCTAAGAAGTCTTTGAGTGTCAGTGATGAGTTCTACTATTCTCTTGGCTGGCTTGCTAAGCATTCTGGTACTATAAAGGCAATCGTTCCTGATATTTGCGAGGCTGAATTCGTTCAGTACTTCGGAACTGAGGTTCCTTTCACTAAGACTGAGTACAAGGTAGGTCCTGGTGGCTGGATTTCTCAGTGGGGCAAGTCTTTCACTGCTTCTCTGGTTAAGGTAAAGACTATTCCCGCATATCTGGAGCAGTATCTTAACCCTAAGAGAACCCAGGTTACTGATTCTGAGTACATAAAGGACCTTGTAGACAATTATGGCTTCCAGTTTGGTAAGTCGCAGAATGTGGAAGCTATCAGACGGTCTGTGCCCGCAGAATACCTGCCTCATTTCGAAGCAGGTTATGCTGCCTGATAAAAAATCTGAAAACAACCCATTTTCAAATATAGAAAGGATTACATAATATGAAAGTTTCAAAATATCTCGGTTTGGTTTCTGGTGACTGGACTTGTACTCATGTAGGAGTAGATAGAGTACAGCCTGCATTTAAGCAGAAGAGAGTTGACGGCAAGAGAGTAAGAACCAAGTATCCCGGTCACATGTCTTATTACTACATATTCGAAAGACTCACTCACGACGGAAAGGCAATGAAGATGATTCGTCTTTCTGCAGCTCAGGCTAATTACGTTTTGAAAGGAAAGAAGACTGTAGAGGAGTATGCCCTCAAGAAAGAGGAGCTCAGATCCCAAGACTTTGTTAAGAAGGTAAGCTACAGCTTCTGCGATTAATCAGTTTAAGAAAAGAAAGGATTACATAATGAACTCTACTTTTCAAATATTTAAGGCACAGGCAGATCAGCTCTTTCAGGAATATCAGGTGAAGTATTCTGACAAGGATCCCCAGGTTGCTGCTTGGATGCTTGACACTATGGACTCAACTCAGGATTCCCATCTCCGTGATCTCTGTGCTGCCGGCCTCATGTGCCGCTACTGGTCTGTCTTCACGAAGGCAAAGGTCGGTTTCGAGGAAGAGTATGATACTAAGATCTCCTACGGCTGGGAGGCAATCGAGTATGCTCTCAAGTACAAGGCTTGGCAGAAGTCCGATAAGAAGGTTAATGCGGATCAAGCCGTAAAGCAATGCATTCACACTATCTTCCTCCAGCATAACTACAATGCAAACCTTGACAAGTCGAGAGCAAACTACGAGCACGATTCTTTGGACATCGAGATGTCTGACATTTATGGTGGCGATTCTAAGATGACTCTCGGTGATACCCTTGTTGATGAGGATGACCTTGCTCTTAGAGCTCAGGATGAAGGTTCTGAGGCAGCTCGCTCTATGGTTCAGCTCTACATCAACAAGAATAAGTTGGTTGAGGCAATTATTCTCGACACTATTGCCTTCAATGAGACTGAGAGAGTTAAGAAGGAGACTACTTACATTGTAGATGAGAACGGAACCAAGCATAGACAGACCAAGACTTACAAAGAGTTCTGGCCCTTCAAGGCAGTCCAGATTCTTTCTAAGCTTCCTACCTCTTATGCCGACTATTTCGGTAATACATACAATGTAAACCCCGCAGAATTCAATAAGGCTCTCGAATCTGTAAGAGCGGCTACTAATCAGAAGCTTTACAAGTATCTCGACCGTACTCTTGCTGATGCAAAGACCGTGTTTACATATTAAGTTTCTTAAATTTGAAAACACCCTATTTTCGATTAGGGTGTTTTTCTGCTTTCTCTATATCGTATAATATATTAGATTAAAAGCCACGGAGGATTTTATGCTTTTAGATGTAATGAGCCCTTATAATAACCTAATGATAAATACCAAGATGATTAAAGTCTTTGGTTTAAGTACCGCTGCATACTCTGCGGTGCTGATGGAGATAATACCGAGAGTACTCCAGAAGAAATACGACGAGTTTTCTAAGACTGGATACTTTACAGTGGATCGTGCTTACATTGAATCGAGATGCGGTCTCACGGTTGAGGAACAACTTGCGGCCGATGCAGGTCTTGCGAGATCTGGAATCTTGATAACCCATCCCGAGAATCCTAACCAACTCTCTATCTGCATGGATTTCATGTTTGAGCTCCTTGCCGAAGATGATGCGAGGATTCTGGATAAGGTTCGTAAGAAAGCGAAGACCAAGAAGTCAGACGAAGCAGCTGCGAAGAGATCCGGTAAGATCAGCACCTTCTCAGCTTTCGCCTCAACTCTCGCTCATACTCCCGAAGTTCAGGAAGCTTACCAACTTTGGATCACTGCTCTGATCGAGGGAGGCAAGTGTGCTTTCTCCAAGACTACTGTTCAGCTGTTCCACGATGCTATGACTCGCTATACCTCAGATCCCGCAACTCAGGTTGAGATTCTTAAGCAAGCAGCTGCTTCCGGTTACCCAAATGCAGAATGGATCATCAACTCTATGCAGAAGAAGACAGGTTATCAGAGATCTGCAGCAACTTATAGTACCACAGAACAGAAACAGTTCGCGGGAGTTTCAGAAGAAAGTTTTTAAAAAGATATTTGAAAATAGTAAATTTTGGTTTTGTGTACTGTATAATATAATGTGCTGATGATGTTCGGATTGTAATTGTTAGCATTTTCACCTCCTTTCTTTTTGAGGCAGAGCTTGGTCGATGGGCTCTGCCTTTTTTAATATCTGGTAATCCTGTTTAAAGCTGCCAAAAAATTTGTTAAACTTTGGCTATTTTGTCGGTTTACAAAATCTGGCTTTTATGTTATAATAAGTATGTAAGATAAACCAACCCCACTAAAAGAAAGGATTAAGTTATGACTATTGTATTGATTAAGAATGGACAGAAGGTTGCAGCCTTCTATAAGCCTAATGGCTCCGGCTATATGGAGATTGATTACGATTCTCCGCTCGCAGCAGTCTATAAGGCAAAGTACTCAATTTAAGGAGGTAGGTATGTCTACTCCATCTGGAATTGCTCTCCGCTCCGGAGATACTTATGAAACCATCTACTGTCATTGGGATGGTCATCCTGATACCATGCTCCCCATTCTCAGAGGTTACTACAACAGCTTCGAACTTGCCTCAAAGCTCATAAGTTTCGGGGATGCTTCCTCGATTGACAAGAACCTCGAGCCTGCTGATGGCCAGCCTCACGACTTCATGCATCCAGCTGAAGATACCTGTGTCTTCTACCACAGAGACAGAGGAGAGGATTGGCTTAGCTGCCGATCTACTTGTTATCTTGCTCCTGAACTCCATCGCCAATCAGGCTTCGAGTATGTCTACATCTTTGAAGACGGGCAGTGGAATGTCTATCGTAATGGTCGTAAACTTCGCCGTTAATTTGCATAAGAAAATATTGTAAAAAATGTAAAAGTCTGGTCGTTTTGTCAATTTACAAACGGCCAGATTTGTGATATAATATATATGTAAGCAAATGAAAGTGAGGACTTAAAATGGCTACTACTAATCTTAAACAAACTAATTTCGTTATCAGCACGAATGCGGCAGAGACTGAAGACGGCATGTATCTCGACGAGTTGTGGCTTTTGGGTTGGGACAATAATACTGACTGGTTCTGTGACCTCGATTCACAAGACATCATGACTCCTAAAGGCAATGTCAAGAAGTGTCAGTACGGTTTTATGATTCAGACTAGCAGTCATGAGTGTGCTTATGTAGGCAATACTGAAGAAGACTGCAAGAAAGCTTATGGAGAAGCACTCAACGAGGGCTATGACTGTTGTATCTGTCGTCTTGAAAAAGATGATGCGGGTGCAATTAGAATCTATAAAGTATAATATAAAGAAAGAAGGTACATAAAAATGATGCATGAAGTTGAATCCTCTAATGTAAAGGCAATCGGTTACGAGACCGCCACCAACACTCTTGTTGTAGAATACTTGAGTGGTCTTAAGTATGAGTACTCTAATGTTCCCGCCAATGTCTTCGACGAACTTCTCGATTCCGTTTCGAAGGGTAAGTACATAAACCAGAACATTAAGGGTCAGTATGATGGAAGGAGAGTTCAGAGATGATCGAACAGATTAAGAAGGAAGTTTATTACTACACCGGCAAACATGTCACTGACGACGAAGCCCTCGAGATTCTCGACTTTAAGAAGGAGAATCCCGAAGCTTCCCTCGACGAGATCATTAATGACTACTATGGAGGTTGAGATGACTAGACCTATGTCCTGTATTTGTGAGAGCTGCGACTGCAAAACAGAGTGCGATTTTTATAAGGAGACTATCGAACCTTGTATTGATGTGGTAGTCAATAACCTCTACGACGATAGTGAACCTTTTGTTGCCTGTCTTATCCGAAATCTGAATGATTTCGAGTGTGAGTATTTTGAGGAGAAGAAGAAATGAGAACATTGATTAAGTTTAAGCTCTTCGTAGCTGAGATTCAGGCTTCGAATTCTAAGAAGTATAAGCAGACGGTTCTGCAGAAGTTTAAAGACGATGAGGATATCAAGAGATACCTCAAGATTGCTTTCGATCCTTATCAGGTCTATGGTATAAGCACTAAGAAGCTGACGAAAGAGGTAAGGGTTGGAGATTGCCTGTGCCCTCCGACTGTCTTCGACCTTTTTGAGTACCTCAAGGAACATAACACCGGAAGAGACTATGACGTAGCGGTCTGTCAGATTGCTCTGGAATGGATTGCCCAGGATGATCTTGAGTCTCGTTACCTTCTTGAGAAGCTTATCTGCAAGGATCTAAGCATTGGGGTAGATGCAAAGTCTATTAATCTTGTTTTTCCCGGTCTGATTCCCACTTTCGATGTTCAGCTTGCTCAGAAATACTTCGAGAAGCCGGAGAAGCTGGAAGGCAAGTACTTCGCAGTCACTACAAAGATAGATGGCGGTCGTATTATTGCTATCCGCGAAAATGATCAGGTTTCATTTTTCACCAGAGCAGGTCAGAGATATGAAGGACTCGTTGATCTCGAGCAGGAGATGCTCGAAGCTTTCCCTAATGGAACCGTTCTTGACGGTGAGATTACTATCCTCGAGAACAAAGGAATCCCTAGTAAGGAAGCCTATAAGCAAGCAATGAAGATCACGAGGGCTGATGGTCCCAAGCATGGACTCAAGATGCTTGTCTTCGATGCAATGTCTCTCGAGGAGTGGAAGAATCAGAAGTGCACTCATGACTACATCGAAAGAAGACTCCTTCTTTCTGGTCTATTTAAGTACGGACCTAAGAAGACTGACTTCACTTTCTTTGAGCTGCTCCCTGAACTCTATCGCGGTTCTGATACTGCCAAAGTTCTTGAGCTTCTTGATGAGGCAATCGAGAATCAGGAAGAGGGAGTCATGATCAATATCTGTGATGCTCCTTATGAGTTCGGTCGCACTTGGAACCTTATGAAGGTTAAGAAGATGAACACTCTCGACCTTGAGGTAATCGGGTATGAGGAAGGATCCGGAAGACTTAAGGGTACTCTCGGTGCTCTCCTCGTGAGATACAAGAACGGAAATACCGTAAAGGTCGGTTCCGGATTTACTGATGAGCTCAGAGCTTTGATCTGGCTTGAACCTCTCGACATGATCGGTAAGATTATCGAAGTTCAGTATTTCGAAGAAACTACAAATGCAGACGGTGGTATCAGTCTTCGCTTCCCGGTCTTCAAAGACTTCCGATCCGACAAGCTCGTTGCTGATTTCTAATAATATCCAAACAGCCCGATTTCGATTGGGCTGTTTATTTTATACAAAAACTTTTGTCTAAAAATGTAAAACTTTGTCTATTTTTGCCATTTACAAAATCTGACAAATATGTTATAATATATACGTAAGAGCAAATGATACCAAAGCTCTTAAATATTATTATAAAAAGAAAGAAGGATTTTGTTATGCCTACTAGAACCACAACCACTGTTATCATCGACCTCACAAAGCACTAAGGCTGCTACTCCAGACCTCTGTCAGAAAACATCGAAACCATTTATCAGTATGCTCATGACTCCTATACTACAAGAGACGAACTTGTAGAATGGATTGAAGAGCTTATCAAGCCTGCTTACTTCAACAAAGATGCAAAGCCCAGATTCATTCACCGTCTGAGACAGTGCCAGACTCGTGAAGCTGTTCTTCAGCATTGCCTCAGAGCTATTTCTAACGGTGTTGAATATGTAGCTGCAGCTTAAACTCTTACTTACTGTAAAGTGCACAGAAAAAAAGTTAAAGTCTGTGCACTTTATCTATTTACAAATTCTGGATTTTATGGTATAATATATACATAAAGCGACGGAGGTAAATCTTATGATTAAGATTATTAAAGAAAGAACCCCAGTTAAATTCAAAGACTACCGAATCGAATTCAGATACAAGGATGACCCTGAGGCAGGATTCAGTTTTCCTGCAACTCAATATGGCGACCCAGATTGGTCCAAAATGGGCTCGGAGATGTTGGCTAACTACGAAGCTTGCCTCACAGACAAACGGCTGACAGAGGGAGAATTTGAGACCCACACTTGGACCTACGTAGAACCGGCTCTTGGTCTCTGCTCTTGCGGTAAGGAAGTTGTTCTGGACTGTGGCCACTCTGATGCAATCCAGTGTGAGTGTGGAAAGTGGTACAACCTCTTTGGCCAAAGTCTGATTGACCCCAAGTACTGGTACAGCGACGAAGACGACTACTATTCTGATATGGAGGACGAAGAATATGACTAAGAAAACTTATAGAGTTACTTTTATGGCAGACCTCACTGAAGACGATGTGAGAGCAATGAAGAAATGCTTCTACGATGCAATGTCCGAGGCGATGGGCATCGATCAGGTATGGGAACTCCAGCTTAAGGAAGTCAAGTTTGATGGAGAGCCTAATCCCGAAGCTACTGATCTTCCTGCTTGGAACCTCAAGAAGTACGAACCCGACTTTGAGGATCTCCTTAAACTTCCCATGAGACACATCAATGATGTGAAGACCTGCTTCGCAGCTTGTAAGTCTAAGGAAGATGTTATGAGAGTTCTGGGTTGTATCCCCAATATGTTCGGCGAGTGGGAGGTAGAGTTCGATGATGAAAATGATACCTTCACTATTGTTAATACATACTTCGCAACCGACTCCAGAAACGGCTCTTTCGCAGGCTTCGTATACAATGGATACGAGTGCGGCGCTGACAGAACTATTGTCGGTTCCAGACTTTCTAACCTTTATTCCGATGCATACCTCGTATGCCTCAACTCTTCCAGCAACAATGCTCGTACCGGCGGTATCGTTGGTATGACACGTCCCCGTAACATCGTTGAAGGCCAGACTCCCGTAGCTAACGGTTCCGTTACAGTTATGGAAAACTGCT
>JAEIGA010018431.1_pt1 | contig 10636 bp, 6 predicted proteins | sample 9270691 | NCBI WGS metagenome assembly JAEIGA01 (sample SAMN17057246, study PRJNA624740) | gut metagenome | biome: biome; isolation source: fecal sample | host: Bos grunniens | place: China: Xizang | collected 2019 | reverse complement strand
GGTCGAAATCTATCTCACCGAACGCCATCGTTACGAGAACGCTGTAATCAAGAACCATCTCCTCGTTGGTGAAATCCTTAACCTCGGCAAGATTGGGAAGGTTGTTTATAAGGTGCATAACCTCGTCGTTTACAAAAACGTCGTCCTTGTAAACCACGGCGCGGTCAGCTGCGGTTTCACCAATCTCGATTGTCGTTATGGACGTAAGAACATCCTCGACACTGATCTGGAATTTCTCACCGTTCTCAGTTGCGTCCTTAACCTCGGAGACAACCTCTATTATCTTGTTTTCGGTAAGAGCCTTCTTCTCCTCGATAACCTCGGGCTCGTCAGCATAAATTATAGGAACGTACTCATTGACGATATCCGTTACCTTTCCGGCAACCTCGTCATAGGTATGAGCGCCGTCTCTGTTGACGTATTTATCAATGGCTATCGATATGATGGCGTCGTATTCGCCACTCATAACAGCCTCAAACTTTTCCTTCGCATCAGTATCGTTAAGATGGCTGCGCAGGAAGGCTTCAAGCTCTTTTACGTTAATTGAATCAAGGTCTAAATCCGGAGGGATTATGACCGATGTTTCCTCATCGGCAGTCAGCACAGCGCCTTCTGTGCCGTTATCCGCACTTGCTTTAACTACGGAATCGTACGATAACATGTATATAGCGTCATACAATTCGTCCTTAAAGCGAGCGAGGTCCTCCTTTTTCATCGATGTAATGACAGCTACATCGGCTGAGAGCCTTATATCAAGCTTTGCTTTTTCAGTATCGGTAGCCTCGATATAGGTCACCTTGAAGAGCTCTGTGCTCTCCTCTGCGCCCGAGGAGGTATCGCCCGACGCTGCGAGTACGGTAACTGCAGCGAAGCTGAAAAGCATCATTACAACGAGCAGCATTGTTAACGCTATTTTCAAGCGAAAACTTTTCTTTTTCATGTCCCCGTTTCTCCTTTGTATATTTGCTAGCGAAAATATGCGGGAGCTGACACGCACCCGCATATGTAAATATAGTACGCTTGTGTAAATTATAGCACCCGAATTTTTGAAAATCAATACCTTTTTTAACTTAAGCTATAAGTTTTTTACTTTTATCGTCAATGCTACTAAATTACACTTCGTTTTTTTGAGCATTTTTCACACGGCACCGACGTATAAGCCATCTGACTAAGAAAATTACGCCTACCGTGATTCCCGAAAGCAGAACCACTGCCGCAACTATGCCTACGGTAACCAAGCGCCATACCGTGTCGGATAATATAATACCTTCTTCCTTTGGTTTTTCCGGCAGAAGAGTCTTTTTAAACTCCGCCTCGAAGGTAAGGTTTTCGGTTGCAACATCACTGTCCTCCGACCAACCGAGGAACTCGTAGGAGTACTTACCGTCGTTTTCAAGCTTGGGAGCCGCCGGCATAACTATTTTCTCGCCGTGACGAAGCTTCTGTACGGATATAACCTTGTCGCCAACTACGAATGTTACAGTCCACATCTTCAGCTTCGTTACAACAGCCACGTCTACGTCCCCCATAGGCATTACAAAGCTGCCGCTTTCATCTACAAAAACAGACACGCCTCCCGAGGTAACGATAATTTTCGACAGCTCAACTCCTTCGTCGAGAGTCACCTTTACCGTTACACGTTCACCCGGGCGGGCTATTTTTGCGTCGCACAAAACAGATGCGCCGTCCGAAGGAAGCGCAGATATTTCGAACTCCAAATCCGACCTGTAAACCTTTGAGTTTTCAAGAGAAAAGCTGACGGTATTCGCACCCGAGGTAAATTTGTGATATTTACGCTCTTCCGCTCCTGCGACGGAATACACTACCGCATTAGGATAATTTGCCACCGTAGAGGCAAAGGTTGCCTTCGCTCTGACAGTAGTATCTGTTATTTCCTCCATATCTCCATTGAAAAGCTGCACCGAATAGCGTTCTCCAAAGCCTCCGCGACTTGCCACGTTCAGCTTAATATAACGAACTCCCGCAGATTTCATAAGAAAAACGTCGGAATAGAGAAATTCAAGCTCTCCTCTGTTGGTAATAAGAGTTAAACCGCTCGCTTTTACCGCTCTGTCGAGCAGGTCTGATATATCAAGGGTGTTATCATAGGTTTCATAGGCTGAGCAAATAATACCGCCCCCGTCATAGCTTATTTCGGCACCACCTTCGTCACTGAAGGGGACTATATATTTTCTGTCAAAAAGAGCGGTGTACGTTACGTTCGAAGCCACAGGTGACAGTGGCTTATCAAAGCCCGAAAATACATACATAAAATCGCCGCCGTCGGGCTTCACGGGAAGCTCGGGGCAGCTTGGCAGCTCTCCCGCCTTAACGCTTTCGGTTATCACCCTTGCTCCAAGATTCCAGGTGACGTCGTAGCTGAATGGCAAAGTTTTAAAGGTTGGATACAGAGTTAAGTCTTCATTAATTGACATCAGAGATACCGCATTTCCGGACGCATCGCACCAGCCGTTAAACTCATACATTCCCATAGCATCGGTTTTCTTTTCTGGAACCTCTCCTTCATATACGGCAAAACTTCCCTCTCTTACGGCACTTTCGTAAAGCAGCGCACTTCCGTCGGTATCGTAAAATTTCACGGTTACATCTTCGCCAAACACCGCCTTCTCGGTCCTGGCAGAAAGCTTCAAATAATAAATCGCATTAGGCTCCCGCCGCTCCTCGGTGTTTTCATAATCCGCAATAAGCGCCTCACGCTCCACCGAATCAAGCCTCGCCACAGTAGTCTTTACGTCGACCGATGCATAAGGCTCCGACGGCTCAAATACCTCCTCGGGCATAGTTGGCTGCTCCACAGGGTCAGGCTTTACCGGAGTTTTCGGTCTTTGAGGACGTTTTGGCTCGGTAATTACCTCGGGGGCTTTAGGCTTACTTACAGCATCGGGATAACCGTTTTTCAAGGGAGAGGCATTATCGGAATCGGTAAGGAAGTTGCCACCGAGAGCTTCTGTTACGGTTTTATTTTCAATAGTCCAGTCTGAGCCAAAAGAAATCTTACCTTCGTAGTTCTTGACCGGTCCGTCACAAATAGCATTGGTTACCATAACCAGCTGCGCCACAAGTATTACGTATTTTTTGTCCTTTTCCTGAGACATCAGCAAGCCTCTTACTTTAGGCACCTTATAAAGTGCCTCAAGGCTTACCGCAAGATTTCTGAAATTTTCGCAAAATTTCTCGTAGTTAATTGAATAGTAGTTATATTTTTCCTCTTCGGTTTTGAAGGAAAAATAGGTTGGCAAAAGCGTTCTTAAATTTTCCGTAGCCTCACCTGCCATATCCACAATAGCGACGTCCGCTCCTATAGCGGCGCCCGTTATGAGGGATTTATTATCAAGAACACTGTCTACGGCGTTTCCCATTACCGCCGCATAAAGGCTTCTTCCGTCAGTGGTCTGCTTTTTGGTCATATCAAGTATATTCAACTGCTGAGAAACCTGCTTTTTATAAGACACGTACGCCTCGTATTCAAGAAGCTCCTCCTCGTACTCCTCAAACACTCTCAAATATTCAAGATAGAGGGCGTACGCTTCCGAATAAGCCTCCATAGCTTCGGTGTAATTATCGTATTCCTGAACAAGACTTTCGTACTCAAGCAGCTCTTCAAGGTAGTCGTTGTATCTGCCCTGCGCTTCTTCGTAAACTCGCCTTGCGTGTAAATATTCCTCGTAAATTTTCATTTGGCGGATATATTCCTGCTCTTCCATAATAAGAGCGGCGCAGTCACGGTAAAAATTAACCAAAATCTGCAAATCCGCAGGGTCTAAAATAACGTCTGCCTCGTATTCAACTGTTACCGAGGCGCTCGCCTCCCTCTCAACGTCACTGAACACTGCGCTCGATGAAGCATAGCTTACGGGAACTGTATTCTCACCAAGGGCGACGGACACGGGGCTCCAGTTTATATATCCGTTGCCGTTTCCGTAATAGTACGTCCTCGGTGTGACTGTCAGAGTCTTCTCGACATCGTCATAACAGAGCGTTATATTATCCGTCGTTATAAGGTCACTGTATGTAATTTTAAAGCTGCAAAACTCGGACAAGAATTCACTTTCCAGCTCCGAAAGCTTCTCACCGAGAAATTCGCTGAGTATTTTTTCTGCGGTCAGCACCTTGTTTTCGGGAGAGCCAATATGGCTTATATCCATACCCGAAAAGCTCTCACTGTAAGCGCCAACTCCCAAGCCGACTGCCGCTATAAGTGATAAGATTATCGCTACAGCCAGCAAAAGGAGCAATAGTTTTTTTATGTTTTTCACGTTGTATCTCGCTTTTTTATGATTTTGGTCTGTCTTAAAAAGCTGTCTTATTCGTATTTTCCAAAGTCGACTCTCGCTGACTTTTCAACAAGGAAGAAGTAGGGGGAATCCTTTGAATTGAGTATTCTGAACTCGGATGCACAGATTCTGAAACGGGAGAGAGTTTTAAAATATTCCCTGAGCATATCCCCTTCAAGGGCGCCTTCCTCATGCCCCGGATATATAGCAATTATAAGAACACCGTCGGGCAGGAGCATATCTATTGCCGCCTCTACTGCGGGCATTGTGGTTTCTCTCATGGTGGTTACGCTTTTTCTTCCGCTGCGCGGCAGATATCCTAAATTGAAAATTCCCGCCTTTATAGGCTCCTTTACAAATTCACGGACTCTGTGGTGAGAGGCGCATATAAGCGTATAATTTTCCGGCGCTCCGCATTCGGTGAGATGGGCTTTCGTGGACTCGAGCGCCTCTTTTTGAATATCAAAGGCGTAAACTCTGCCTCCCTCGCCTACCGCTTTTGAAAGGAATAGAGTATCGTTTCCGTTACCCATGGTGAAATCCACCGCTACCTCGCCCTCTGCAAGGTGCTGTAGTATGAAATGCTTGTGAAGTCCTGTTAAATCAACCATATTTTACCCTTTCGGCAAATGTCGCCCTGCGACAAAGCGCTACTCTCACAGGCTTATTTGCCGTCTATTTCCTTCCTTGGTCTTACGTATGCCGTAAAGTTGGTTTTGTAAATAACGAAGCCCGGCTTTGAGCCTGTGGGCTTTTTCACGTTTTTAACTCTCGTGTAGTCAACCGCAACCAAATCCGCCGTTGCCTTCGAATACCCTGCCGCAATTTCGGCTGCCTCGGTATAATCCCGCTCCGATGGCTCGGCGCCATCAGTTATCATAATGACGTGGGAACCTGGTAAATCCTTGACGTGAAACCACAAGTCCCCTTTTTCTGCCATCTTGAATGTCAGATAATCGTTCTGCGTGTTGTTTTTTCCAACGAGCAGGGTAAAGCCGCCGCTCGTTACAAATTTATGAGGCTTTGACGAGGAGCTTTTTGTCGGTCTGTACCCCTTCATTCGGGAGCCATAGCCCGCTTTATACAGCTCGTCCCTTATATCAATAATATCCTGCTCACACTCTGCGCTCTCAAGGAATGCCGAAACGCTATCAAGGTATTTCAGCTCCGACTCCCAAAGGGCTATTTGATCTACTAATACCTCTGACGCCTTTTTGCATTTTGCATAGAGCTTATACATTCTCTGAGCGTTCGCAGCGCCAGAGAGCCTTGAATCAAGTGAAATTCTTATTTCGGGGCATCCATCTGAATAATAATCGGTGGCAAACAAGACCTCGTCACCCCGTTTAAGCTTATAAATATTCGCAGTGATAAGGTCGCCGAGCTTCTTATATTCTTCGCCCTTAGCGCTCTCAAGAAGCGCTTCCCTCTGTATGGTGAGCTTCCTTTCCGTTCTTGCCTTCGTATTTGAAAGGAGCGTCTTTATATCCTTCGCTCTCTGGTGTATTTTCTCAAGCCTGTCCCGCTCCGCATAATACATATCGAAAAGCTCTCTGAAGCTATCAAAGCGGCGGTACTCGCAGCTATCCGAAAGATAGGTTATATCCATATAGGAATAGTCGCAGGGTTTTCCGTTTCTGTCTATCGCCACCGTTGGAGCATAGTCCTCTCGGCAAAGAAGCGACTGCCATTCGAGAAGAACCCTTATAAGCTTCTCGCGGTTCGCCTCCTCAAGGGGCGTGTCTATATTTCCCGTTGCTCTGAAGGTCAGCTCGTGGGCAATTTGGGTAGCAACGCCGGAATAGACGGTTGTTATAAATTTTTCGACACTTCTGCCCGCCTGAGCATCCGACAAGCGGCGCCTGAGCTCCTCCTCGGTCATTTCCGTTGGCGGTATTTTGCCCTCGGGCATTACGGGGGGCTGATATTTCATACCTGGCAACACCTGACGCACGGTGCTTGCGGCAAAGTCGATTATTTTGAGAGCTGAAATAATTTTTCTCTCTCCGTCAAGAAGAATAAAGTTTGCGTACTTTCCCATAATTTCGCAGACGATAAGCATCTCTGTGGGGAATCCCATATCGTCGTATCCGGAAACGGAAAATTCCGCAATACGGTCAAAGCCCGGCTGTCTGACCCCGGTTATTTTAGCTCCGCTAAGCCTTTTGCGAAGGAACATACAAAACATCGGAGCGGCTTTCGGATTTTCTTTTGCCACGTCCGACAGCTGAAGTCTCGGCGCATTAGGTCCCACGTTAAACACCAGTCTTCCGCCGCTCTTGCCATGGTGGAGGACAAGCGCTATCTCATCAGAAACCGGCTGCAATATTTTTTCAATTTTTCCCTCGGGGAAACTGCCTGAAAATTCCGACAGCACAGCCCTCATCATACAAGCATCAAACGCCATTCTTACATCCGCCCGCACATAAAATATTATATTTATTTTAGCACAGATACACCGATTAGTCAAGAGAGGAGAGGTAAGTTGGAAAAGTATTTTATTTGTTGGCGATGCTGCTGTAAATGCCGTCAAAAAAGGAGCGAATAGCGCAAAATGCGACGTAAACGCTCCTTCGGGTTTATAACTCCTCGGGATTAAGCATGTGCCCTTATCATGAAAAAAGTCTGAATACTCCCGCACCGTGTGAAAAAACACTGACCCTTTGATGCTCCAAGACCACGTAAGCCACAGCGCTACCGCAGCTGACTGAAAAAGAATCCTTCCCCTCCCCCATAACCTCCCTTGCATAAAGGGCGGCAGCTGCGAATGCGCAGGAATCTGCCTCTTTTCCGCTTGCGAAGGCACGAAAGGCGTATCGACCGTCACAGCCGCTAAGAGCAATGACTCCAAGGGGGAAGTTCCCATTTGCCGCCAGGCTTAGCTCAGAGCCGAGCTTTTCAATATCAAAATTTTCAACACAGGCGCTGTGGGTAAGAAGATAGACCCCTCTCGGTGACAGAACCGATGCGACAGAAACCTCGCCGTCCGAAAGCTGATAGGTCCTGTTTTTCTCCAAAAGGCTGAAGCGTCCCACCTCTCCACCGCACAAGCCATCGCCCCTTAAACGCAAATTCGCCTTACCTTTTGGTGTCATAATTTCATACTCCCCACCGGGATACCCCCTCACCCGTGTAAGAAACAGTTGAGTAGCTCGGTATAAATCGGGCAAAAAAATATCCTTTTCCTCTTGGGGCTCAAGGAAAAAATCACACTTTTCAGAAACTCTCAGTCGCACGGCGTATGCGCTTTCCCCCGACGGCACAGAGAAATTATCTCCTTCACCCTTCAAAAAATAAAAGCTGCATCCGAAGGTGTCAATCTTATATATCTCCATAGGTCGCCGCCACGTTTTCTACATTTGGAACAAATTTAAGCTGCCTCTTCTGGCATAGCCATACTGCTTTAATTTTATTTGTTCCTTATTATATAATATGTTGCCAAGGTGAATTTGTAGACAAAAAATACGGCAAGCAACCGTGATTTACAAGGTCGTTTGCCGTATAAAAACAAATTAAAAAACGAAACGCACTATGGTTTAATATGAGCTTTTGCCTCGTTTATAAGCGCACACCTATCATTTTCAAGCTCTCCGAGGCACACGCCCTTGAGAAGGAGCTTCAAAACCTCCCCGATAGCTTCCCCCTTAGCGCCAAGGGCTGAAATATCCGAACCTTTTATTGCAAGATGGCTGACTTTTCTCGGCATGTCCTCGGTGATAAGTTTCTTAACACGCATCACGGTGCTGTCTGTCACAAGCGACATCACTCTGCCTATGCGGAGCGCAGAAAGAAGGATAGAATCCTCACCGGAAAGTAAAAATTCTCTGGCCGACGTATCGTTATCCGCAGGTAAAGAGGAAATAAGCGCTACTGTTTTTGAAATCCTATCACGCAAGCTGTTATCCCATTTTAATCTGTTAGCTGCGCATGCGACTGCTACCGAATTCGAATTCAAGGCAAAAAGAATGGCTAATCTATCCTCGAAGCTTAAATCCGCCCACCCCGCCTCTTCTGGCATTTTCAGGGGAGCAAGTTCCGGGAGAATAAGCTCAAACACAGACGAAAACTCCGATATAACTCTGTACGAGGCGGAGCCTGCGAGGAGCTTTTTCAATTCCGCAAAAATTCGCTCTGCCGAAATTTTTAACAGCAGCTGTCGTTTCGCAACAAGCGCCTCCGCTGTTTTTCCCTCGATTTCAAAATCAAGAGTTGCGCCAAAGCGAAGAGCTCTTAAAATTCTGAGGGCATCCTCCTCAAAGCGGCGCTCGGCATTGCCTACCGCTCTTATTATTTTTCGGGCAGCATCCTCGCATCCCCCGTGAAGGTCGAGAAGTCCTCTTGTGGGGCTGTATGCCATAGCATTTACAGTGAAGTCACGGCGCTTAAGATCCTCTTCGATGCTTTTTGTGAAAGAAACTGACACGGGGTGCCTGGAATCCAGATATTCTCCGTCTTCTCTGTAGGTTGTAATTTCGTAAGGGACGCCGTTCACAACAACGGTTACGGTGCCGTGAAGGATGCCCGTATCAACAGTTTTTTTGTCGCTGAATACCCTTTTCACCTCGCCCACCTCGGCAGAGGTTGTTATATCGTAATCGCAAGGAATTCTTCCTATCAGAATATCCCTGACGGGGCCACCTACTATATACGCTTCATACCCTGCAGCCTCAAGGGCATTTATTAAGCTCAAGGCATCGGAGGGAATTGTTTTCTCGAAGGCTGATAAATCGCTCATATCAGAATTCCTTTCTTATTTTCTTGCCGACTGTTACCAAGGGTCAGAAGCTTTTGTCCGGTGCTTTTTTACAAGTAACGGCACAGATAGCCCGATTGTGGTCGAATTTTCTAAAAACTGTTAACAAATCACTTGACAAAGCTCAAATAATTTGTTACAAATGTATTATATCATATAATTCGCAACTTTGCTATATATTTTGCAAAGAAAAGATAAAACTTAATTTAAGAGGTGAAAAATGATAAGAGTACTTGTTTGGAACGAATATGAGCACGAAAGAGTAGAAGAAAAATTCAAGAAGAATTATCCCGACGGAATTCACGGATGCATTGCCGAATTTCTCGGAGCAGAAGAGGATATAGAGGTTAAATGCGCAACTCTTCAGGACGAAAATTGCGGTATTTCAAAAGAAATTCTTGAGGAAACTGACGTTCTTATCTGGTGGGGACATATGAAGCACGGCGACGTCCCCGACGAAGTGGCGTATATGGTAAGAGATGCGGTGCTTTCGGGGATGGGGCTAATTGTTCTTCATTCGGCTCACCATTCGAAGCCCTTTAAATATCTGCTCGGAACCTCCTGCAACCTTACCTGGCGTAACGGTGACAAGGAAATACTCTGGGTTACAGAGCCTTCTCATCCCATAACACAAGGCATTGACAGATGCATTATTCTCGAAGAAGAGGAAATGTACGGTGAGCCCTTCGTTATCCCCACTCCCGACAAGCTCCTGTTTATCAGCAATTTCTCGGGCGGTGAGGTGTTCCGCTCCGGCTGTCTTTACGAAAGAGGAAACGGCAAAATATTCTATTTCAGACCCGGTGACGAAAATTACAAAACCTATTACAATCCCGAAATACAGAGGGTTATAAAAAATGCCGTCAGATTCATTGCCCCTACGTACAGAAACACAGTCGACTGTCCTCACGTAAGAAAAATTACCGACGAAGGCGATTACGTTATGTAAAATTCTTTAAAAAATTACATTTTCACATATTTTCCGCCCTCAAGCGTTTTGCTGTGAGGGCGGTTTTTGTGACACCGCTATGCAATATTTTAAATTGCTTTTATTTTCACTGTAAATATTGACACAGCCACATTTTTATGATATAATCTTTGATGTTGCCACTTTGGTCGCCAACGCATAAAATTTAATAGGGGTATAGCCAAGCGGTAAGGCACAGGACTTTGACTCCTCTATTCGCTGGTTCAAATCCAGCTACCCCTGCCAACAACAAAAGCCACTCCTTTACGGGGTGGCTTTTGTTGTTGATGGGCGTAGTTCCACTTTTGAAGCTGGCGCCGTGGGCGCTCTGGTTCACACACCTCTCCAGAAGCTCGAAAGTCGAAGGTCGAAGAGCTTGCTGTTCAGACGCAAAGTGCAGGTATCTTCGACTATGGCGAACAACTAACTACCACTTTATAATATTCCGTACCGATGTAAAATTTCAGGTAAGCGGTACAGGTGGACCAATGAGGAACCCAACAATGCCGTTTCCAAAACAGCAAGAAATCACACGTACCGACCTTTCTTCACGTTTTGTCGGAGTCGTGTTAAAATTTGAGCAACTAATTCTCCTTCACAATCTTGACAATTTATATTTCG
>JAEIGA010018430.1_pt1 | contig 10636 bp, 12 predicted proteins | sample 9270691 | NCBI WGS metagenome assembly JAEIGA01 (sample SAMN17057246, study PRJNA624740) | gut metagenome | biome: biome; isolation source: fecal sample | host: Bos grunniens | place: China: Xizang | collected 2019 | reverse complement strand
CATAGTAAAGCCGGACTTCTCGGTAAGCTCGTTTTTGATAAGACTCATTTCTTTTCCTCCGAAATGTATATAATATTTTAATTAACTATGTTATTTTACAACAAAAAGAAGAATTTGTCAATAGCTGTTTTAATATTTTAAGGGGGATTTATCTCATTTTACGATTTTAGGTATAAATTTGAGATAATCCGCCGAAACGAGGTGCATGGTTATCCCCTTATGCTCAAAGCTCGGCTCAACCGAATAATTGCCGTGTATGTGTCCGAAATAAACCCGCTTTACACCGTAGTCGGAGAGTAGCTCAACAAGCCCCCCGGATTCTTGTCCGCACCATACGGGAGGGAAGTGCATAAAGGTTAAAATTTCCTTTTCGGGCGAGCGCTCCTTTAAAGCCATCGCCGCGTCAAGGCTCATTTTCAGCCTCAGACGCTCTCTCTCGGTGAGCTTATCGAAATTTGTCCCTGACGGCGCGTTTGTTGCCGAGCTGTCGTTATACCAGCCTCGTGTACCCGCGATAATAAACTCGTCGGTTTCGTGAGCGTTGTTAAAAAGGAATGATATTGTTTTTATATCCAGTTTTTTAAAAAGCTGCTCGTGCTTTTTCATAGTGCACCACCAGAAATCGTGGTTGCCCTTGCCAAGAATTTTTTTGCCCGGCAGAGAGTCTATAAATTTTAAATCGGATACAGCCTCGTCAAGCGACAGCGCCCAGGATATATCACCGGGGATTACAACCGTGTCACTATCGGTTACAAGTTTTTTGAAATTATCCGAAATCCGCTGTATATAATCCATCCACCTCGTGCCGAAAACCTCCATGGATTTGTTGGTTTCAGAGTGAGTTGAAAGGTGTAGGTCGGCAATAGTATATAGCGACACAGCGCGCTCCTTTCAAATTTAGTTGCAGGAATAAAAGTGTATTTCTTCGTCAATAATATCTAAGCGCAAAGGCGCAAAACCAGAAAAGAGGAAGAAAAAATGGAAGAGAGAAAAAACTACAACGAATGCAGTCATGAAAGCAGCAAGTGCATCAAGGGCGTAGTATGCGACGTTAAAAACTGCGTTTATCACGCAGGCGATAACGATTGCTACGCAGGCACTATCTCGGTAGGTCCGAGAGAAGCAAGCTGCTCGGCAAACACCAACTGCGCTACCTTTAAGCCTAAGGAGTGCTGATTTTTACTTTTTGATTGCGAAAGCGCAGGTGTCCGAAAGCATTTCGTCCTTCTCGATAACGCCCGTGTGAATGGGGGACATTTTTAAGGCGCGACAGAGAGGCATAGGCATAGTAATGCCGGTGAGCTTCTCAAGCATGTCGGGCGCGTCGAGGTCGCACTCGGGCTTTGTGCCCGTCAGCGATGCGTAAACGTCAGCGGCGAATTTGTAGGGCGATGCGGTAGATACAGCAAGCGCGGCTCCCTCTGCTTTGTATTCACTCATATACCTTTCCAAAGCAGAAACTGCGACGGCGGTATGAGTGTCTATCAAGTGGCGGGAGCTCTCGTATGTCCTCTTGACGGTTTTCATACATTCTTCCTCGTCGGTGTAGTATCCGATAAAGCTCTCGTTTATAAGCTTTAGCTCCTCGCTCGTTATCGTATACTCTCCGTCTGCCTGGAGTTTTCCCATGTATTCCGCGCATTTTTCGTGTCCGAGAGTTACATACAGCAGTCTTTCAAGATTCGAGGATATGAGTATATCCATAGAGGGAGACATAGTAGCAAAGAAATCTCTTTTGCGGTTGTATCTTCCTGTTTTCAGAAAGTCTGAGAGAACGTTATTTTTGTTTGAGGCGCATATAAGACGACCGATGGGCAGCCCCATAAGCTTCGCAATATAGCCTGCAAATATATTACCGAAGTTTCCTGTAGGCACGCATACATCAAGCGTATCACCGTAAGCGATTTCGCCGCTCGCGCACAGGTCGCAGTATGCCGAAACGTAATAAACTATCTGAGGCACGAGTCTGCCCCAGTTGATAGAGTTGGCGCTTGAAAGGAAAACGCCGTTCTTGTCAAGCGACAAAGCAAGCTCCGAGTCGGAGAATATTTTTTTCACACCGGTCTGCGCGTCGTCAAAATTACCGACTATACCGACAACCGATACATTTCCACCCTCCTGCGACTGCATCTGCCTTTTCTGCACGCTGCTTACGCCGTTAATAGGGTAGAACACCTTTATTTTCGTTCCTTCAACGTCTCGGTATCCCTCAAGCGCTGCCTTTCCGGTATCACCCGAGGTCGCCACGAGTATCAGAGCCTCTCTCTCCTCGCCGCATTTCTTAAGCGCACGGACAAAGAGTCTCGGCATAATCTGAAGCGCCATATCCTTGAATGCGGATGTGGGGCCGTGCCATAGCTCGAGCATATATTTTCTGTCACCGAGCTTCGATACGGGTGCTGCCGAAGGGATAAACTTTTCCTCTGAATATGCGGCATTTGCATCAAAAAGAAGCTCGTCCTTTGTGTAGTCTGTCAGAAAAAGTGACAGAATCTGTGCCGCTCTTTCGGGATACGAAAGAGGTATCAGAGCCTTTATTTCTTTTTCGTCAAGATGCGGAATGCTCTCGGGCATATAAAGTCCGCCATCTCTTGCCAGACCTCTTTTTATAGCCTCGGCGGCGCTGACGCCTGCCGTATCTTTTCCTCTGGTGCTTATGTATTTCATCGTTTTTCTCCGTTTAGGCGCTTGTGCGCCTTTTAGTATTTTTGATTGTTGTTTTATCGGGCTTTATGCAAGCGATGTGTATAAGCCGTGTCCTTATCAAACGTACCGACAAGGTGCTTTATCTCATACTTGTCCTTTTTGAACGCTCCGCTTTTGATATATACCTCTATAACGTCAAAGCGCATCTTTTTGTCGGATGGGTTATATCCCTTATAGCAGGCTGCGGCACGCAGGATTTTCCTCTGCTTCTGTGGGGTTACGGACTCGGCAGGACGACGCGGCATATCCACGCCCTCGCGCACTGTGCGCGTCTTAACCTCGCAGAACGCAAGCGTATCGCCCTTCGACGCTATAATATCTATTTCGTATCCGCCTGCTACGTAGTTTCTTTCGAGTATTCTGTACCCGCACTTTTTGAGAAAGCTTGCAGCCGTTGCCTCGCCCTCGTTGCCAAGCCTGCGCTTCTCGGTGTCAACACCGAGTATCCTCATTATTTTCTGACCGATACTCATTACTCTTTGTCGAGAAACCTTAAAAAGCTTTTTCTGTGAATGGGCGACGGACCGTATTTTCTCACAGCGTCCATATGTACCTTGGTGGGATAGCCCTTGTGCTTCGCTATTTCGTATTCGGGATACTTTGCGTCAAGCTGTGCGCATTGTCTGTCCCTCGTTACCTTTGCGAGTATTGAGGCGGCGGCTATTGAGTAGCTCTTTGAGTCGCCCTTTACAACCGTTTCCGTCGGAATGTTAAATCCGCGCGAGCAGTTGCCGTCTATTAGTGCAAAGTCGGCAGGGTGTGGGAGCGCCTCTACCGCGCGTCGCATAGCGAGCATAGATGCGTTCAGTATATTTATCTCGTCAATCTCGGCGGGACTTGCCTCCGCTATCGCGTAGGCTGTGGCACGCTCGCAAATTATATCGTAAAGCTTCTCTCTCTTTTTTTCGGTAAGCTTTTTTGAGTCGTCAAGCCCCTCTATAATTTCACCCTCAGGCAGTATTACGGCCGCGGCAACCACAGGACCGCACAAGGGACCCCGTCCCGCCTCGTCGCATCCGCAGACAGCGGTGTAACCCTCAAGGTAATGCTTGTTTTCGTATTCAAAGCTGGGCATATTATTTACCGGGCCTCTCCAAGGATATTCTGCCTATTTTACCGCCTCTGAACTCGTCAAGAAGCGTGTCGGCACACCTTTTGTGATTTATTTCTCCGCCGCTTGTGAGAAATCCCCGCTTTCTGCCCACGAGCTCAAAGAGGTCGTAGGAGTCAAGTCCCTCGCATTCGTCGGGACGGAGATTATATCTTGCCATAAACTCACGTGGCGCAATTTCCATAAGGCGCATACAGAGTATCATAGCTATTTCTTCGGTATCAAGGATAGCGTCGCGGATTGCGCCGGTCATAGCAAGGTTTTCACCTACGCGCTCGTCCTCGAATTTTGGCCACAGAACACCCGGCATATCGAGAAGGTCAAGTCCTATGCTCGTAGGAACCCACTGCTTTGTGAGCGTTACGCCAGGTCTGTCCTCGACCTTTGCCTTTTTTGCTCCCGCGATGCGGTTTATCAGGGAGGATTTTCCAACGTTAGGTATGCCGACTATCATAGCCTTTAAGCGACGGCCCTGCATGCCCTTGTCCTTGTATCTTGTAATCTTGTCGGCGAGCACCTCTTTTACGGCGGAGGCGAGTGCGTCTATACCAACCGATGCCGTTGAGTCTACGATGACCGCGCGCCTGCCCGAGCTTTTATACCACGCCGCCCATTCGGCGGATATATCGGGATTTGCCAGAGTGCTTTTGGTAAGCACCACAATTTTTGGCTTTTCGCCAATCATACTTTCTATTTCGGGGTTCTTTGAGCTGTACGGAATACGCGCGTCAAGAAGCTCAAGTACTATATCAACCTCGGATAGGCACTCGCGCATCAGACGTCGTGTTTTCGCCATATGCCCGGGGAACCACTGTATAGGATTCTGTCCCATTTTTATAACGTCCTTATTATCTGAATAATCGATAGGGAAGCGCGCAAAAGCGCTTTTATATTCTATCGAATAGATGATTTTTAAATTGAGTTGAATTTCTCGGAGCGATTAGCTTTTGAGATTGGCGGTGAAGCTCGTAAATTACAGATCACCTATCAAAGGCTAAAATCACTCTATCGCGCCAAAGCCGTCGAACGGAAAGAGTCTGAACAGAACCCTTCCTATAATGCTTTCAGCATTAACAGGTCCGAAATCCTCGGAGTCCATAGACAGATTTCTGTGGTCGCCGAGAACAAACACCTCGCCCTCGCCAATCTCGTACACGCCGGCGCGAGGTACCCAGCCGTAGCTCAGATGAACGTAATCCTCGACCAGCGCCTCTCCGTTTACGTAAACGGTGCCATCACGCGAGATCTCTACCGTATCGCCGGCAATACCGATTACTCTCTTGATTAGGGGGGTGTCGCTTACGGAATAGTCCTCAAATACTACGACGTCACCGCGCTTGGGAGTGTAAAGAAAATCGGATATTATAACCACGTCGGAGTGTGAGAGGGTATTTTGCATCGAGCGGCCGTCAACCACCGAGTGCCTTATGAAAAACGAGGTGATAATCATTATAGCGACAAAGGTGTAGGCTATAAGCTCGACAAGCTCAAATGCCTTGTCTATAAATCTCGGACTTTCGGGAGAATACTTTTCCTCTTCTTCCTCAATCTCGTATTCGGCATCGTCCTCATCGCTGCCGTCAAAGTCCATTTCGAGCTGCTCTAAGCCATCGTATTCGGCGCCACTGCCGTAATCCTCGGTATTCTCGTCATCGGAGATTTCCACGTTTTCGAGTTGCTCGGCAGCCTCTGTTCTTGTATCAGCGGTGAAAAGCTCTTCTGCATATCCCGGCATATACTCACGCAGTGAAATGTCGGGGAAAGCATCTTCTTCATCTTCTGATGACCCTAGAGATTGCTCAAAAGATGCATCAGCCGTTTCTTCATTCGCTCCCTCGGCAGCGGATAGCTCGCCGTCTGTCTCTTCAAATGGGGCATCACTAACCCCATCGGCTGCTTCTTCACCGGAAGTATCGCTAACCCCGTCGGCTGCTTCTTCACCGGAAGCATCACTAACCGCGTCGGTCGCTTCTTCAGATGGAGCATCATCAACACCGTCAGATGTCTCTTCTCCATCAGTTTCCATAGCTTTGTCGGCAGTTTCTTTTTCCGAATCGCCGGTCTGCTCTTCGATAGAAACGTTATAGCCGCTGTCGTTGACGTCGTAGAGAGGGAGATTTTCTTCGCTTTCGGGGGAGGGTTCTTCTGTCAGGTCAGCCTCGGCGCTTTTTGTGTCGGAGCTGTATTTTTCTATTTCTTCTTCCGTGAGTCCTATTTCCTCGGGCGTGATATACTCGTCCTCGTCGTACAATTCATCATCGTCATCAAAGAAATTGTCGTCGGTAACTATAAACTTGGATATATCATCGTCCTCGGATGCATAGGCGCGCTTTGCTACGCGAGACTCTCTGACCTCTTTGCTCTGCGCATCGTTTAGCATCTTTGCCATTATTTCCTTATAATCAGCAAGAAATGCTTCGTATTTTGCATTTTCCTCGGCGCTTTCGTGAGTATCCTCGATCCCTGTATCGTCAAGCAGAAGCTCGGGATCAATCTCCGCGTGGGGAAGAGCCGCGATAGCCGCTGCCTCAATATCCTCTATGCTTGTTTCGGGGTCGACGTCAATATCGTCAACAGGTGTAATCTTGAAAATCTCATCACCCTCGGGCACGGAAGCGAATAGCGTGCCGTCGTTCTCAAGGGCGGATTCTTTTTCGCTTGAAGCGGAGATTTCCGAAGAGCCGCCGTTTTCCTTTCTGACGCTTGTTTTTTTACTTTTGGATTTGCCGCTGTGCTTATTGTCGCTTGCCTTTTTTTGATTGTTGCGTGATTTGCCACGAATTTCTGTGTCGCTTGCGTTTTTTGACTTCTCGTCTGCCTTTTTCGCAGAGACTTTGGCTTTGTCCTTTGATTTGGCGGACACACCGCTATTGCTCATGGCATTGGATGCTTTTGTACCTGTGTCTTTTTCGGTTTTGATATCAGCAGGAGGGGTAGAGAGCTTCTTTTCTGCATCACTGTTTTCCTTTTTTGCAGAGGTCGCTTTTTTGCCGCTTCCGGACGCGCCTTTTACAGAAGCCTTTTTTCTGTCTTTTTCCTTTGCCATTTTGCGAGCCGCCTTTCACAGATTTTGCTAAAAGAGAGGTTAGAGCACCGTACGCACCCTTGTAAATCTCTAAAATATAATACTCATTTTACCATATTATAGCCAAAAATACAATATATTTCATAAAAAATTTAAATAAATAGGGAAAAGTTGATACTTAATTCCGAAAATCATATGTTCAAAAAATCAAAAAACAGACGCCGAATTGGAAACGGCGTCTGTAAAAATGATAAGTGGTAAATTCGAAAACGCGAAAACTGCCTGAGTTTATAATGCTTAATTTTCGTTTTTTTGCGGTTTTTTAGTTAAGTGTTCAGGATTTTATATAGCTCGGATTTTGATATACCTCTATCCTTTGACGCCTGCTTTATCGCATCCATTTTTTTGAGACCTTGCGCCTCGTAGTGAGCAACGTGCTCGGCGGGCTCGAGAAGAGAAAGCTCCCTTGCATTATCGTCCTCCGCATTGCCGGAAAAGCCCTCTACTACCAGAACGTATTCACCTCGGGGCTCTTTTTCCGAGTATATTCTTACAGCCTCGCCGAGTGTTACTCTCTGAATCTCCTCGTTCAGCTTTGTAAGCTCGCGGCAGAGTGATATTTTTCTATCGTCGCCAAAACATTCCTTCATATCAGCGAGCGTTTTTTGCAGCTTGTGCGGCGCTTCGTAGAATATCATAGTGCGTTCCTCTTTTTGAAGAGCGGATAGCCTTTTTCTTCTCTCACCCGCAACAGGCGACAAAAAACCCTCAAAGCAAAACCTTCTGCCGGAGAGAGCCGAGAGCGCAAGCGCCGATACCGCAGCGCACGGACCGGGGATTACCGAGACTGTAACGCCCGCCTTGGCGCAATCCTTTACTATGTCCTCGCCAGGGTCGCTGATAGCCGGCATTCCCGCGTCGGTTATCAAAGCGCAGCACTCGCCCGCAAGCAGTCTTGCTACTATTCTATCGCCGCTTGCTCGTCTGTTGTGCTCGTGATAGCTAACAAGCTCCTTATGTATTCCGAGAGCGGAGAGCAGCTTCTGGCTGTTTCTCGTATCCTCAGCCGCTATAAAGCTTACCTCGCTCAACACCTTTTTTGCCCTGTCCGTAATATCTGCGAGATTTCCGATGGGTGTACCGACAAGATAAAGCGTTGAGGGGAGAACCTTATTTTTTTCTTCCATAACTTTTATTTCCTTTTGTATTTATCTGGGAAGCTTCCGTACTCGAGAATATAATTCATATCCTCGCTGTATGATGCGTGCGATTTATCACTGTAGATAAACAGCGGCTTGGTTACGGTCAAGCCGCACCTGCCGCCAACACGACCCTCAACCAATGCCATAGAGGGCATGGCATCGGTGTCAGCGTGAACTAAGGTCATTCTTTTTGGCTCGATTTTTGCCTCCCGCATGGCAGAGATGAGGTCTGTGAGCCTGTCCGTGCGGTAAACCGCGACAAACGTGCCCCCGAATTTCACGAGCCTCGCCGCTGAAAGGCAAAAATCGCGAATGTCTCCCTTGACCTCGTGGCGCGCTATGTTTTTTGAGTCAAGCGCACAGCTTTTTCCCGAGGATACCTTCATATACGGGGGATTCGTATATGCTATTTCAAAGCTGTCCTTGCTACTGTACTCGCGCGCGTCAGCGCATACGCACCTGAGCCTGTCGGAGAGCCCGTTGAGCTGTGCGTTTCTCTCGGTGAGCTCTGCGTATTCACTCTGCACCTCGAGAGCGGTAACGCTCATAACCTTTTGCCTCGAAAGCAAGAGCATCGATATGATACCGCTTCCCGATCCGAGCTCGACACCGCTTTTATATTTTCCCGAAACGTATCCCGCGAGCAGCAGTGCGTCAGTGCCGAACGTAAGTCCGTCTGTTTTTTGTATCAGCTTCAGCGAGTCGTTTACATAATCGCATCTTTCCATTTATATCTTATCCTGTAGAAAAATGTAGTTTATTGTATATTGTTATTGTAAAAAAAATAAGGAGTGTGCGACAATAAAATTTATCACACACTCCTTAAATTTTATGTTCGCAAAGGAATTTATTCCTCAGCAGGTGCTCCTACGGGGCAAGCATCTGCGCAAGCGCCACAGCTGATGCACTCATCAGCGTTGATAACGTACTTGCCATCGCCTTCGGAAATGCAAGAGGTGGGGCAACCGTCTGCGCAAGCGCCGCAGCTGATGCACTCATCGGAAATTTTGTATGCCATTGGTAAGTCCTCCATAAAAATTTTGTTGCTACATATATTCTAGCACATTTATAAAAAAAATCAAGTCTATTTTCAAAAAAATATTAAAAACGGAACGAGAAAGGGAAGATTAACCCTACGTAAAGAAGCTGCTCTTGCGGTTTTAAGCCGTCAATCCTCGACTATAAGCTCGTCGGAGTCGTCCTCTTCCTTTTGCTTTACGTTCTTTCTTGAAATTACCTTTGTTTCGCTGATAGGATAAATTTTCTGTATTTCCTTTTCCTTATCGGTGAACTTAACCTTGATTTCCTCAGCGAGAGGTCTGGTTTCTATAACCACGCCTTGACCGTCTTTAGTGGAAACCACCGAGCCGACGGGCGGAGTTTTTCTTATAGCCTCCTCGTAGGTCTCATGCTCGTAGCGTAAGCAACACATAAGTCTGCCGCATGCTCCGGAAACCTTTGCCGAGTTGAGCGAGAAGTTCTGCTCCTTTGCCATCTTGATGGAAACCTGTACAAAATCGGACAAAAAGCCCGAGCAGCAGAATTTTCTGCCGCATATTCCAAGTCCGCCCATCATTTTTGCCTCGTCGCGAATACCTATCTGGCGAAGCTCGATTCTAGTGCGGAAGGTAGATGCAAGGTCCTTTACCAGTTCTCTGAAATCCACACGCGACTCGCAGGTGAAATAGAAAATAAGCTTCTAGTTGTCAAAGGTGTATTCAACGCCCGTGAGATCCATTCCGAGACCGTGATTTTCTATCTTCTTTTTGCATATCTCAGCAGCCTCAGCTTCAAGACGCCTGTTCTTTTCATTTCTCTGTATATCATCCGCCGTAGCGCGGCGCATAATAGGCTTTAGGGGCGCTACTATCTCGCTTGACGGAACGAGCTTCGTAGGGAGCTTGACTGTTCCGAACTCAACGCCTCTTGCTGTCTCCACTATAACCTTGTCACCGATATCATATTTCACACCGTCAGGAGCAAAGTAGTAAACCTTACCCGCCTCGCGGAAATTAACGCCTACTACCTCGGTAGAGCTCTCGGGTTCTTTATCCTTTATGTTTTCGTTTTCTGCCATAATTTATGTTATCCTTTCTTGTGTTTTGCAGTGTATTGCAAAATCACATAGGTTTTATTTGCACTGTCAGATTTGCTACGAGGTTTGACACGTTTGCGTTCTTTGAGCAGTATTCGCACGCAGTGCAAACAGCATCGTAAATCTCATAAAGTCTGCGCCAGCCAATGCCATCGGACAGCATAGCGCACTCGTCGCGAGAGGTGAAAAACAAGAGTCTCGCGTTCTCCGAATGCCTTGTGATAACCAGGTCGCGCATCGCCGATAGCAGAAGCTCGAGCATACGGTTAAGCTCGCTCCTTTTTGTGGGTAGGGCGCTCATCGCCGAGTAGATATCCGCATAGCTTTTTCCGTGTCGCATAGAACGCACTATTTCAAGTATATCGGCGCGCTCGGACTCGCATACGGCGGCACGCTTTTTATCCATCAGCATTTCTGCCTCGCCGATACGGCCTTCGGAGCTCATAATTATAGCTCTCAGCTTTTCGGGGTCGGTCATCATGAGCATACGCGCGCTT
>JAEIGA010018429.1_pt1 | contig 10636 bp, 5 predicted proteins | sample 9270691 | NCBI WGS metagenome assembly JAEIGA01 (sample SAMN17057246, study PRJNA624740) | gut metagenome | biome: biome; isolation source: fecal sample | host: Bos grunniens | place: China: Xizang | collected 2019 | reverse complement strand
GACGCATAGCTTCGGCAGCGTCAGCAGCCATCTGGCCGGCAATCTCATGGGCACGCTGCACCGCAACAGCAGGGGTCGCCAGCAGACGCTCGTCCAGCAGCTCCTGCTTCTGCGGGGTCCGCTCACGGGGAATCACCACATACGCAAGCTTCACCAGCAGGCCGTTCATGGGCATCAGCACGCAGGTGGCAGCCACGTTGAAGCAGGTGTGGATGACGGCGATGTCCCAGGCCGCAGCGCTGTCACCGAGGAACTTCCAATCAATGAACAGTCCCATGCCGTAGAACACGATGACGAAGATCGTCACGCCGACTACGTTGAACAGCAGATGCACCACAGCCGTGCGGCGGGCATTGCGGTTTGCACCGATGGAGCCCATCAGCGCGGTGACGCAGGTGCCGATGTTCTGGCCGAGGATGATCGGGATCGCAGAACCAAAGGTCACCACACCCGTGCCGCACAGGCCCTGCAGGATACCCACAGAGGCAGAGGAGGACTGGATGATGGCCGTCAGCACAGCGCCAAAGAGGATGCCCACCAGCGGGTTGGAGAAGGAGACCATCAGATCAGCAAACCAGGCCTCGTTCTTCAGGAAAGCCATGGAATCGCTCATCAGATCCATACCGGTCATCAGGGCCATGAAGCCCAGCATGATGGTGCCGATGCCCTTCTTCTTCTCGCTCTTGGTGAACATGAACAGGAAGATGCCGATAGCACCGATCAGCGGAGCCAGGGTGGAAGGCTTGAACAGCTGAATGATGAAGCTGTCGCCCTCCAGGCCAGACAGGGACAGGATCCAGGCGGTCACCGTGGTACCGATGTTGGAACCCATGATGACGCCGACAGCCTGCTTGAGCGTCATGATGCCGGAGTTAACGAAGCCGACGACCATGACCGTAGTTGCAGAAGAGGACTGGATGACGGCGGTCACCGCCAGGCCCAGCAGAAAGCCCTTGAAGACCGTAGAGCTCATCTTGGCCAGGATGGTCTGCAGTTTGCCGCCTGCCTGACGCTCCAGGGCCTTGCCCATGGTGTCCATGCCGAAGAGGAACAGCGAAAGGCCGCCCAGCAGCGTGATGATCTTGAAAATGTAGTTTGCCATGTATACGCTCCTTTTATGTCGGGACATTCCCCGACCTATACAGGGGTTTTGCAAATGCCGACGTTTTGCATTATAAATCGTCCCTTTTGTAAAAGCCAGCAAGGGGATGCAAAGCCTTTGTAAAATGTTTGTAAAGTGGCCTGTGTATGCCTTGCGTTTGCCGGCCAATGCGCGTAAAATGATGTTGGATACCGCGAAAGGAGTCCCTCCAATGATCTACTACGTTGAAGATGATGACAATATCCGGGAGCTGGTGATCTACACCCTCACGCAGATGAATCTGCCTTGCAAAGGCTTTGCGGACGGCACATCATTCCGTGCCGCTCTTGCTGCGGAGGTTCCGGAGCTGATCCTGCTGGATGTGATGCTGCCTGGTGAAGACGGATTGTCGCTGCTGCGCTTCCTGCGGGAGAATCCCCGTACCGCAGAAATGCCGGTCATCATGCTGACTGCCAAGGGTACCGAAATGGACAAGGTGCAGGGCCTGGATTTCGGTGCGGATGACTACATCGTCAAGCCCTTTGGCATGGCAGAACTGGTGGCGCGCATCCGGGCGAGGCTGCGCCGCAGTCAGCCCAGGACGGTGACGGATATCCTTGCAGCCGGACAGTTGAGCATTGACCGCCGGGCGCATAAGGTGTTCGTCGGCGGAGCAGAGGTGACGCTGACTCTCAAGGAATACGAGATGCTGCTTCTGCTGATGGAAAACAGCGGCGCAGCCTTCACCCGCGAGCAGCTGCTGGAGCGCATCTGGGATATCACCTATGACGGCGGCACCCGCACGGTGGACGTTCATGTACAGACGCTTCGCACCAAGCTGGGCGCATGCAGCCATATGATTGAAACGGTGCGCGGCGTGGGCTATCGGTTCGGAGGTGGCAAGGGTTGACGAAGCGAATCTTCCGGAACATCCTGCTGACGGCGGTGCTGGTGCTGCTGTTAACGTCCACCATGCTGGTCGGGACGCTGTACACCGTGTATGAAGACCGGATTTCCGCTGAACTGCGCACCGAGGCGGAATACATCGTCCGCGCGCTGGATGTGGCCCAAGATGACCTCGACTATTTTGCCGGCATCTGTCCCACCACCCGAGTCACGCTGATTGCACCGGATGGTGCAGTGCTTTATGACAGCGCAGCCGACGAATCCCGAATGGACAGCCATGCCGAGCGTCCGGAGGTCATCGCGGCTTTTGCCGACGGTATAGGCGAAAGCACCCGCTACTCTGATACGATTGCTGAGTTGACCATTTACTATGCGCGCCGCACGGCAAATGGCAATGTGCTGCGTATTGCCAGCACGCGCGCCTCGGTGCTGGGCGTATTTCTGGATATCGCCCCGCAGATTGTGGTGATGCTGCTGACGGTGACAGCCCTGTCACTGCTGATTGCCAAGTATTCCGCCCGGCAGATTGTTCAGCCGATCAATGATCTGAACCTGAACGAACCGCTCAAGAATGATGTGTACGATGAGCTTGCGCCTCTGCTGGGCCGCATGGAGCGGCAGCACACACAGATCCGCCAGCAAATGCATGAGCTCTCCCGTGCCCATGCCGATCTGAACGCCATCATGCAGAATATGAGCGAAGGCCTGATTCTGCTGGATAAGGAAAGCCGCATCATCTCCATCAATAGCAGCGCGCAGCACATTTTCGGCACGAAGGGCATCATCTCCCCGGATACCGACTTGCTGACCATCTGCCGGGACGAGGCTGTCATGGAGATCATCAATGAGGCCCAGAAAGGCACCAGCCGCGACACGATCTTCATGCGCGAGGATCGCACCTATCGCATCTTTGCCAGTCCCGTCATGCGGGCGGACAAGGTGAGGGGCGTAGTGCTGCTGGCGCTGGATGTGTCCGCACACTATGCAGCCGAGGCCAGTCGCCGGGAATTCACTGCCAATGTGTCCCACGAATTGAAAACGCCGCTTACGTCCATCTCCGGTTATGCAGAGATCATCGAAAGCGGCATTGCAAAAACGGAGGACGTCCCTGTCTTCGCCGGGAAAATCCGCAGTGAGGCCAAGCGTCTTGTTGCGCTGGTGAACGACATCCTGGAGCTTTCCCGCCTGGATGAAAAGCAGGGCCTGGGCGTCATGGAACATGTGCCTTTGCTGCCCATGATCGACGCTGTTGTAGAAACATTCCAGTCCATCGCGCAGAGCAAGGGCGTGGCGCTGACCATGGAAGGCAGCCATGCGATCGTGGAAGGCTATCCCGGCTTGCTGCGGGAACTGTTCCACAACCTGATCGAAAACGCAGTCAAGTACACCCCTGCCGGCGGGCGTGTAACCGTCAGCCTTTTCCAAAGGGATGGATGTACGACGTGCACGGTTGCCGATACGGGCATCGGCATTCCTGCCGAGAGTCAACCGCATGTGTTTGAGCGTTTCTACCGGGTGGACAAGAGCCATAGCCGACAGACCGGTGGTACCGGCCTGGGACTGGCCATCGTCAAGCATGTCGCTCAGATTCACCATGCGGAGATTGCCCTGACAAGCGCGCCTGGACAGGGGACAACTGTCATGATTCGCTTTGGGCATTGATCCGCAGCCTGAGCATGTGGCGTGATGATTCCTCCGATCTCGTTCGGATCGGCTTTGTTTAACCAAGCAGAGCGGGTTAAACGAGATGCAATTGAACAGGATTGCCAGCGATCATACTTTGTCGCTGGCATTTTTTCTTCCACATGGTTTGTCGAATCAAACAGGCAATAAAGGAAGAAAACAACACTTTCATACACGGCGTCTTGCGGGCTTTTTCAGATGACGGCGGCCAAGCCTTTGCGTAAGCGAAAAAGGTGTATATCAGTTGTGATATCTGTTGGACTGCATCCCATTCTGCCAGGCTGAGGTGGGAGTGCCATCCCACAAAAACAACCCGGACGAATCGTCCGGGTTGCTTGCATTATTGCAGCGCGATATTCCAGCCGGCCACGTACTGCATGATCAGCAGCGCATCATGGAGGTCCACCTTGCCGTCGTCGTTGACATTGGCGTTGGATAGGCTGATATCGACATCCTCGCCCGCGCAGTGCTGCAGCAGTGCGATCACATCATTCATGCTGACGGAACCACTGCTGTCTGTATCACCGGGGCGGCGGTCAGGATCCACCACCGTGATGGTGCACATGGCCTTTGCGCCGTTGGGCTGTGTTGCGGTCAGCGTGGTGGTGCCAGGCTTCAGGCCGGTGACGGTGGGCATGCCCGTGGCGGGGAAGCGCTCCTCGAAGCGGATGATCGAGGGATCCGCCACCGTCCAGGTCAGATCGCCCACGCGGTCGATCGAGGGCATGGGCTCGTCCTTTTCAACCTCGGTCTGCTCATGCTCTCCGACCTTGACGGTATAGCTGTCGTAGCGGAATTTGATCTTATCCGGCAGCCGATAGGCAGTGGCGAACATCACGATGGTACGGCCGTCCCTGGTAGTTGCGGTCAGCGTACAGTGGCCATCCACCCAGGTCGCCTTGAGGCTGCCGTTGGACAGCTTGAAAGCCGTCTTGTTGGGATTGCCCATGGCCGGTGATTCGCTGGTGATCTTCCAGGTGACGGAGATCTTGTTGCCATAATAGTCCGTAACATCAGGAAGCTTTTTGCTGAAGTTGTAAGGGATATCGATGCTGTAGTAATAGCTGGTATGACGCTTCCCATCCGCAAAGATGTAGAGGGTATCATCCGCCGGTTCGACGGTGAGGAAGAAGGAGCATTTTGCGCCGCCCTTGACCGCCGTGAGGGTGACTTCTGTTGTGCCAGTCTTGTGCAGCCGGAAACCAGAAACCGTCGCGGTGGCAATGCTTTCGTCGGCGATGGCGATCTCCACCTCATGGAAACTTAGCGTACCTACATCGGATTGGATGGCCTTCAGGGTGGCATTTTCGTCATTCTCATGGAAGGTCAGATTCTCGTGGGCGATCCATGCGGGGATCTTCGACACATTCACGTAAGCGCGCAGCTTCAGACCGTTCTCAAGCTCCGCCCAGACCTGTTCTCTGCCCTCGCGGACGCCGGTGAGCAGACCGTCCTCTGTGAGGGTGCAGTTGCCGAACGCCGGCTCAATATAGAACCGAGCGGGGTAGACCTTGCCCGTCCTGTCGGCCACCTGCAGTTGGAAGGTCTGGTTGATGTTGAAGTCCGCCGGAGGCAGAACCAGATGCAGGACCTGATCGCTGTCCTTGACATGCACCGTCAGGTCCCTGGTGAACTCGCCTGCACGCACGGTCACGGTGACTGTACCGCTCCTGCGGGCATGGATGCGGTCGCCGATGATGCTGACGATGGGCTGGCCGTATTCATCCTCCTGGCCATTGTCGACCGTGCAGGTGTGTTCAAGGCTTCCCTGGTCAAAGCTGACCACCAGGTCGAAGGCGTCGCCGGCGTCCAGCTCCACCTCGGTGGCGTTGAGGAACATCTGCGTGGGCTTGCCAGTGACCTCAAAGCTGCGGATGACGGTGCTGCCGTCGGGGTTGGTAACGGTGATCTCCACGGTGCCTGCTGCCTTGGCGGTGATCTTTCGACCGGCGAGGGTCACCAGGTCTGCGCCCTTGGTGACAGCAAAGCGCTGATAGACCGACTCGCCAAGGTCGTCGTACATGAGGATCTCCGCGGGCTGATCCAGCTGCAGCGCGCCGGTGGACAGGGCGATCTCCTCGCACCAGCTGCGGTCAACCACGCTCACACGGGTCTCGCCCACCACATCACGCCAGCTGCACACGATGCGGTACTCGCCCGCTTCGCCCGCGTTGAAGGTGCCGGCCATCGAATTGAAGCCGCGGCCGCCTACGCTCACGCCGTCCCGGGTGACGTCAGCGGAGTAGGAATAGTAGAATTCCAGCCCGTGCGGCCCGTTTCCGGTATCCAGCCCCAGGTCGACGGTTTCTCCGGGATAACAGATGAAATGCTCCTTGGCAAACTGGAACTGGGTCGGTTCACCCACCACATCGACCTCGATCTCCGCGGTCGTGCCATTGAAGGCGGTGATGATCACCTTCGACAAGCCGGGCTTCAGGGCGGTGATGTGCAGCCGGATGCTGTCAGTGCCCCATTGGCGGTACGTTACTTCCAGGCCGTTACCATCCGCAGCAACCGAGGCAATCATCGAAGTGTCGCCGCCATGCAGCTCTACGATCGGGCTGACGGACTCTCCGTTGCGGAAGCGATAGAAGGTCTTTTCCGGCGTGATCTGTTTGATGGCAGCTGTTGTGCGCAAACGGCAGGCAAATACCGTCGTTTCGCCCACGCCCTCCACTTTGGGGGTGTAGGTAATCTCCAGGGGGAAGTTGGTATACAGCGCCACGCCGCTGGCAATATGCACCGTGCCATCGGCTTCCACCGTCACCTTGGGGGAGGACGAGGCATAGGTGATGATGAAGTCATCTTTCGTCAGGCCTTCGCCGATGTGATGCGAGTAATCCGGATAAAAGGGCAGACGCACATCACCCGGGCTGCACATCAGGAAGGTATGGATCTCCACCGTTTTTTCAGCCAGGGCCATTGCAGGAAGCAGTAGCGCGGCCAGCAGAACAAGCAGCAAAATACGCCATCTTTTCATCATGGTCGACTCCTTTGCAGGGTTTCTGTTTCCATTATACCACCACACCATAACCCCTTCAATGGAGCGCGGAAAAATTTACAACTTTTGCACCGGCATGTAATCATTTGCGCGTCAGCCGCTGCATAAAGAATCGCCTGCGCAGCATTGACAGCATGGAATGCCTTTGCTACAATGAATCTGTATGACATGCAGACAAGTTGACAAGTACATATGACAATCCGACGGACATTCCATAGGAGGATAACGATGAAAAGCAATCGGGAACGAGAATTCTGGCCGCAGTTTGACGCCCTGCAGATGGGCTCGGGCTTTACGCTGGCGGAGATGCAGATGCCGCAGATCATGATTGAGGACGTGTATGGCGATTCCCATCCGGGCAGCGTGCATCTGAACGAATTGACCGATCATGTGAAGGTCGGTGTGCTGCAGCGCGGCGGCGTTCCGTGCAAATATCACACCACGGATATCTGCGATGGATGCGCCCAGGGCCATGATGGCATGAACATCATCCTCGCTTCCCGTGAGGCGATCTGCGATATGGTGGAGGTGCATGCATCTGCTGTGCCCTGGGACGGCATGGTGCTGTCTTCCTCCTGCGATAAGTCTATCCCTGCGCACCTCAAGGCCATGGCGCGGGTGGATATTCCGGCCCTGTTCCTGCCGGGCGGTTCGATGCGTCCGGGCCCGTATCAGACGACCGCACTGGTGGCAGGCGAGCTGTCCCTGAAGCAGAAGCGCGGCGAGGCGACGGCGCAGGAACTCAAAGATTACAAGCTGACGGGATGTCCCTCCGTGGGCGCGTGTACCTTCCTGGGGACGGCTTCTACCATGCAGTGCATGGCGGAGGCGCTGGGTCTGACGCTGCCTGGTGCGGCGCTGGTGCCCGCGACCATGCGCACTGTGATCGACTACGCCCGTGCCAGCGGCCACGCCATCATGAACCTGGTGGAGAAGGGGATCACGCCCTCCATGATCCTGACGAAGGAAGCCTTCGAGAATGCGATCATCGTGCACAGCGCCATCGGCGGTTCCACCAACGCGATGCTGCATCTGCCTGCCATCGCCCGCGCGGCAGGGATCGATCTGGACATGAACCTGTTTGACGAGGTGAACCATCGCATCCCGCACCTGGGCAATATCTTCCCCAGCGGCAAGCATCTGACGGAGTCGTTCTGGTTTGCCGGCGGCATCCCATACGTGCAGTATCTGCTGAAGGAGCATCTGCATCTGGAGTGCATGACCGTTACGGGCATGACGCTGGGTGAAAACCTGGACGCTCTGGAAAAGGACGGCTTCTTTGAGCGGTATGTGGGATTCCTGGCCAACTACGGCCTGACGCGGGATGACGTCATTCCGCCGCCGGAAAAGGTGCAGGAAAAGGGCAGCGTTGCGATCCTCAAGGGCAACATCGCCCGCGAAGGCGCCGTGATCAAGTACAGCGCCTGTGTGGAGAGTCTGCACAGCCATCGGGGCCCTGCCCGGGTGTTCAACAGCGAGGAGGCTGCCCATGACGCCGTGGTGAAGGGCCAGATTCAGCCCTATGATGTGGTGGTGATCCGCTACGAGGGTCCGCGCGGCTCCGGCATGCCGGAAATGCTGATTACTACCGAAGCCATCGTCTGCGACGAGCGGCTCAACGGCACGGTGGCGCTGGTGACGGACGGCCGGTTCTCCGGTGCGACCCGCGGCGCTGCCATCGGCCATGTTTCCCCGGAAGCTGCCCGCGGCGGCGACATCGCCTTCATTGAAGACGGCGATCTGATCGAATACGACGTGGCCAGGCGCACCCTGAATGTGGTGGGTATCCACGGCCAGCTGTGTTCCCCTGAAGAAGTGGAGCGGGTCTTTGCCGAGCGCCGCGAACAGGGCATTGTGCCCCGTCCACCCCGCAAGGGTCTGTTCAAGCGGTATACCGAGAATGCATCCTCTGCGATGGAAGGAGCTGACTATTGATGGCACGATATATTACGCCGGCGGTGACGCCGCTTCTGCCGGATGGCAGCATTGATGAAAAGTCCTGCCGACGCCTGTATGATCACCTGATCGAAGGCGGCGTGGACGGCATCCTGATCCTGGGCAGCATCGGCGAGTTCTTCGCCTTCCCCATGGAGGAGAGAAAGAAGCTGATCCGCATTGCCGTGGAGGCGGTGGCGGGCCGGGTGGAGCTGATCGTGGGCACCACGTCCATGATCTTCCAGGAGATCGTTGAGCTGTCCAACGAGGCCTATGAGACAGGCGCGGACAGCGTGATGATCATCCCGCCCTACTACTTCCACTTCAACGATGCGGAGGTGGAAAACTATTACGACGCGCTGGCTGAGGCGCTCAAGGGCAAGTTCTATCTGTACAACTTCCCTGACCGGATGGGCTATGGCATTTCGCCTGAGGTCGTGTGCCGCCTGGCGCAGAAGCATCCCCATCTGATCGGCATCAAGGATACCATCGCCGGCGTGGATCACACGCGGGAGATCATCAAGCAAGTGAAGGCTGTGCGGCCGGACTTCCGGGTGTACTCGGGCTTTGATGACAACTTCCTGCACAATGTGCTTTGCGGCGGTGACGGCTGCATTGCCGGTCTTTCCAACCTGTATCCGCGGTTGACCTCCGCCTGGGTGAATGCCGTCAACACCGGTGACATGGCGCAGGCGATACAGATCCAGCAGCGCATCGATCGGCTGATGGATATCTATGGCGTTGGCAAGCCCTTTGTGCCCTTTATCAAGCAGGCGATGCATATGAAGGGCATCATTGATCATCCCTGTGCGACGTTCCCCATGCCTGTGCCCGACGAGGATCAAAAGGCGCAGCTCGCAGCCATCATGGGCAGGGAAGAAGCGCATCACGCATGATTGCGCAGGTCTCCCGTCAGCCCAACTGGCGGGGGTTAGTTCGGAATGAGGTGCAATACGATGCAAGTGTGGTATCACGAGAATCCGGGGATGCTCCACGTGGGCACGCAGCCCTGCCGCAATGAGTACACGCCCTTTGCTCCGGGGGAGAACCCCTTCGGGGACAAGAATGCCTCCACCCGGCGGATGCTGCTCAACGGAACATGGGCATTCGAGGGATACGCAAGCCTGGAAGACTTGCCGGAGGACTGGCGGACCAGGCCTCTTTGCGGTGCGATGCCCGTGCCCGGCAATTGGGAGATGAACGGCTTTGGCAAGCCGATGTACGTCAATATCAAATATCCCATCCCCTATGATCCGCCCTATGTGCCGGTGCAAAACCCTGCCGGCGTGTACCGCCGCACATTCCACGCGGATTTGTCCTCCGGCATGCGCTGGATGCTCAATTTCGAGGGTGTGGACAGCTGCTTTTATGTGTACATCAACGGGCAGTTTCTGGGGTACAGCCAGGTGAGCCACAATTCCAGCGAGTTCGATGCCACGCCCCTGCTGCACCAGGGTGAGAACGAGATCATGCTGCTGGTGCTCAAGTGGTGCGACGGCACCTACCTGGAGGATCAGGACAAGTGGCGCATGTCCGGCGTCATCCGCGATGTGTTCTTCCTCCTGCGCCCGGAAAAACGCATCGAGCGCTACACCGTGACCACCACGGCACGTGACGGCGGCATGGATGTGTACGTCACCCTGGAAGCCACCGCCCCGGCAGATGTGCGCCTCTTTGCGCCGGACGGCACGGAACTGCCCGAGTCCACGGATGACCAGGGCCGGAGCTTCTTCCGCGTGGAGGAGCCCATGCTGTGGAGCGCGGAAACGCCCCATCTCTACCGTCTGACGCTCGCCACGGAGGACGAGGTCATCGGCGAAAAGGTCGGCTTGCGCAGCGTCTGCGTGAAGGACGGCGTGCTACTGGTCAACGGCACAGCGGTGAAGCTGCGGGGCGTCAACCGCCATGAGAGCGATCCCGTCACCGGCGCCTGCATCTCCAGGGACCAGGCCCTGCGCGATCTGTATCTGATGAAGGCGCATAATATCAACGCCATCCGGACTTCCCATTATCCCCCTTCCCCGGAGTTC
>JAEIGA010018428.1_pt1 | contig 10636 bp, 17 predicted proteins | sample 9270691 | NCBI WGS metagenome assembly JAEIGA01 (sample SAMN17057246, study PRJNA624740) | gut metagenome | biome: biome; isolation source: fecal sample | host: Bos grunniens | place: China: Xizang | collected 2019 | reverse complement strand
TGAAACAAACATTTTAGGAATTCTTATCGTGGTGAAAAAAGGATAGTAAAAATTATACTATCCTTCCTTTATAGAGTCTTGAAAACATATGACAATTGCTTTTTCCTTCAAAGATACATTTTAGAGAGATAATATGGGAAAAAATGGCAGTTGGATTGAAAGTTTTGCGATAAAAAAGCATATAAAATGTGTATATGATTTAAAATTCTTTATGAAACAAATGACAGTTTTAAAATATTACAGGAGAATTAAGTTTAATGGAAAAAAAAGTATTTTCCATCAAACGAAACTCTTAACGAACAATTATTTTTTCCCATATATGTCTCTGTTTAGTATATTTGTTAGAATTAATATATATAATTGAAAATCAGAACAGAATTATATTTTTTGAAAAGAAACGAATACTATCGGAAATGAAGCAAGAAAAAAAAACAATAGTATTCCCTTCTTATAATTGAAATTAATTATGGAGAGATTAAATCAGAAATGAACAAAGAACAAGAATATATATGAATAAAGTAAAGTTAAACACACCAAATTACAACCATAAACCATCAGAACATATAAATAACACCAAGTGATATATGTCATTCTGATTCAATCTCTATGAGTATATCTGTTTGAAGTTGCATATATAATGCAAAATCAGAACAGAATTATATTAAAAAAAGAAAGATTTAGAAGAGAGAAATGTGGATAATATTGTTGAATTTCCTTTCATTTCCTTCTTCAACAACAATTTGACTTAATCTTAAAACAACAGAATCTGCATCTTTGAATATAACTTCAGCATACTCTGTTGAGTATTCTTCTGCAGTGATGTCAGTATTTGCATAGAAGACATCACCAACCTTACACTTCTGACAATCTCTGAAAGTAACATAATTGGTTTTTGCAGTATTATCATCAACATACTGCAAGTCATATGCAATAGTTTCACGATAGATGTTTTCAGTATCATCTTCAACAGTACCTTCCACATGAGCAAGACATTGCTCAATAATATCAGAAAGTGTTGAAGAAGTACCTTCCTGCATTTTACGAAGTTTATCAGCAACTTCGTTTCTAACACGAATAGTAGTATGTTTATCACGATTTGACATAATATATTTCCTCCAGTTTTATGTTTTATTTTTCTTTATCAATAATATTTACTGTATATTCAGATTCAGCAACTTTTTGTAATTGTTGCATGAGATCCAAATAACATTCTTCCTCTTTGCAATTGTTTACAAAGTTATCAATTGAGTTAACTTTGTAATAGGAATCTTCTTCCCAATCATAGACAACTGGTGGTTCGATTCCATAATCAGTAAACTCATTGTACTGGTTTTCTTCCATCCAACATCCCAAGATTACCTTTGGAATAATTGCTTCGATTAATTCCTCTTTGGAATCATCTTTACTTTTTCCTCTGTGCAGGAAGTGACAACCATCCCAAGAATAGTGAATTCTTGAGACAGTTTCGACAACTTCGCAGTAATCTTTATCGTTGACAATCGGATGTTCATCAACTAATACTGCTTCTCCTTTCTCAAAATCAGTGATTGTTACTTCAATCACTTTTTTTGATTCAACACAAGCACCATCGTTGATAATGAGAGTACAGTTTTCTCTGATGAAGGTTTGATTTTCATCTTCAGTTGATTGAAGAATGCAAGTATCAATCCAAAGTGAATCATCTAAATAATCTGTTTTGAATTGTTCAATTTCCATTTCTTGTTTAGGAGTTGCTCCTTTGAATCCATCAACTTCAGTATGTTCTATGAACATATGAGGAGTTGCGAATCCTTGTGCATCGTAATAATACCAGTCAACATCTTCTGCTTCTTCATCGTTGATTTCAACATAACCTTCACAGTAAATGTTTTCGTTTTTGTTGCTGATTATTTTGAAATCTACTCTGATTTCTTCAAAGTCATCATCTACAGTTTCTTCAGTTTGGGATAGTGTGGAGATGAAAGAGTTAGTGTATCTTTCATCATCAGTTAAAACAAGTAAAACATCTTTGTTTGATTCAAGAGTGTATGCGATGTCACATCCTCCTTCGTTGAATCCTAATCTGTAGTAGTTTGGGATTTCATCTTCGGAGATGTCAAAGGTTTTGCAGAAGGTTGAGATTCTTTTGATGTCTGTCCAACCTTCAAATTCTTCTGAATCATCATCAAGGTAATTGCCAACAATTTCCATGATGAATTCTTTTTTCTCTTTGGTTAAGTCAATGAAGTATGCTCCATTGATTTCTCCACATTCACAATTCATAATAATGCTTTTTACTTCGTTTTCATCAATTCCAAGTTTGTTAAGTTTTGTTTCAAATTTCATAGTTATCAACTCACAATTCGTTATGTTATATTATGAAAGTAATAGTATATAAAGGTATCGGTTTATGACACCATTTTGCAAGAAAATCAGAAAAAATAAAAAAATACAAACAAACAAGGAAAACAAGTAAAATAAAGAAAAAAAGAATATAACTTATTTAAAGTCACAAATACATCTTGTACACTTTCTGTTTTCCTCATCAAAATCTTTGAGGATTTTTTCAATAGAATCATACTGTTCATTATATGGATACTGAAGGATCTCATAATGTCCACAACTCTGTTTCACACAACAGACAAATTGGAATGCAAATCCACCAAATGCAAATTCAGAATCTTTAGTTTTCTCAATCAACTCTTGTAGTTTTTCCCATTGTTCTTTAATTTCATCATTCGGTGATTCTGCAATTAAATCATCCAAATGAGGAATGTATTCTCCATTGTGGTCTTTTTCAGTCATAATTTCGTATTGAATTCCAGTTTTTTTATCTATCATTATTATGCCTCCATTTAAAAGAAAAAAAAGTAACTAATGACAGTTACCACAGTTAATACATTCATCATTTAAGTCATAATTACATGGGAAGTATTCTTCAATAATATCATTGATATAGAGAGTATGCCAATCTCCATTTTCATCCCAATCGGATTTTTTGACAGAGAAACCAAATTTTTTGGATTTTCTGTCAATGTCACGAAGGTCAGATGCTGTGAGGATTCCTGCTTTGACTCCTTCAAGGCAGTCATCGTATGCGAATTCTCTGTCGATGAGAATTTTTTCGTATTTGAAGAAGCATCCTTCTTCTTTGTCTTTTGCATCTTCTTTGATGAATTTTAATACTTTGGATTCGATTTGTTTTTCGGTGAAATCGTTCCAAAGTTTGTCCCAGTTGGTGTAGTCATCATCTGCGATGTATTCTTCTCCAAAGATGCTTCCTACTTGTGTGATGCAGTCATCACAGTAGTTTACGAAGTCAACATCATTTTCACGATTTGCTTTAAGAGTAGTGTAAATTATCATAGTTATCAACTCACATATTGTTATGTAAATGTTGAACAGTATACTATATAAATATTACTGTTTTTGACACCAAAAAAGATGAAAAAAAAGAGAAAATGGAAAAATCCATACAATGATTATTTCTCCATTTCAGATTCAACAAATACTCCTCTTGGTAATCTCTCACGATTACGATTTTTTTCTACGAGTTTATCAGTGAATTGTTTTTCTTTTTGTGATTGACCAGTTATTTTCATATTTATCTACCTTCGTAAATTCTGTAAGAACCAAGCCGGATTGGTTGCAAGGAGATATCCTCTTCCTTCATCTACATCACACCACACACAGTATCTGCTTTCATCACTGATACAAGCAACATCTCTTGTAATCCATCCAGTGTTTCCTTTTTTGAATTGGGGATATATATGTCCTGTACCACTTTGTTTGCATTGGGTATGGATTGCTCTCCATTCGTAATCCATTGCTATTCCCATATTTACTGCCATTTGGGATAGGTCTGTGCAGTTTCCTGCTTTACTGTCAATGACTTCTTTATTGCTTTTTTGGTCATCATAATAAAATTCATATGTAAAATGGTCACGAATGTAATCGCATACTTCATCAATACTTTTCGGTTTGAAACCAAATACTTTTACCCAGTAGTCATATACTTCGTTTCCAGTTTCGGTTGGTTTATCAAAACACTTGCTGTTGATATTTGCATATTTTGGATATGCTTGATTCTTATTTAGGTAGACAAGTATTCTGCTGAACATATCTGTGGCAACATCAATGTTGACTCTGTATGTTTTTCCACTTTGAGATGTGAAACCGACAGTGGCAGGTAGTTGATTTTCTCTTTCTGTATATCTTATAATCCTTTCTGCCATATCCATATAGGAAGATTTGAAGATTTGTCTACTAATACTATCTCCTTTTATTCTTTTAGCATCTGCAATTTTAATACCTTTAAAATTACTTGTTTTCGGAGATGTGATGGATTTACAAATGTAGTATAACCATTTGTTTGTTAATCCTAATTCTTGTGATTGTTCTACATTCTTTTTGATTGCTTTTGCTTTTGATACTATTGTATTTTTTGTATAGTCAGTCATTATTTTTTCCTCATTTTGATTATGTAGTTTTCAGAGTATTCGTTGATTAAACAACGATTATTGGAGAGATAATTGCATTTGGATTTGTCTCCATTATGCCAGTTACGATAGCAACAACCATCGCAAGTATTTTCATTTGTCATTGTATCACTATTGTTTCTATAGATGCGATTGAGAATTTGGTTAAGTTTCTTCTTGTACTGTGATTTACATACAAGTATACTTCCGAATTCTTAATTTTCAAACATATTTGTCTGATATTATTGATTGTTTCTTCGTTTATTTCGATGCTGAATGTTGAGTTATCACTTGTTGAATATGATAATATAGCATCACTTGTATTTGAAGCAACACTACCTCTTAACAATTCAGCACCTTCTAAAATTTCAATTAAAGTTAAGAAATCCATTCTTTTCACTTCCCAATAAAATAAAAATTATCATTTTTCAAAGGCAAGAGTATTCCTTTCTTATTTACTTCAACATTACTTGCAATGTAAGGTATATTTCTTATAACATTATCATCATCAGTTATAATATCAACAAAGTCATCATTAACATTAACAATTTTCACTACCTCTGCTTGAGGTATTTTATTAATATTATACTCAATAATACCTTGTACTGCATCTCCTAAAGTTTGATTTGATGGTTGTTTCTCTAAAGACAAGATTTAAAACCTCCTTTAGTTTAAAAAAAATTATATATTGTTTGTATAAAGTCAATTATGGGAAAAAATAATAAAAAAAATAATGAGTAGGAAGGATCTACTTCCAGTTTAGAAACTCATTGAAAAATTGTCACCGAAGAAATTTATATTAATATTTATATTGAATTCTTCGTGTTTGATTTCTTTTTTTGAAGTATTATTGATAGTTACATTTTGCATTACTGTTATGTATGTTTGTTTTAGGTCATTTGGATTGGTTTTGATGTAGGTTTCGTGGATTGCTCCTCTACTTCTTCCTTGCAATAAATCAACTGTATCTTGAGATAATCCGATGTTGGATGCATGGAATTTACGAAGTGTGTGTGGTCTTAAGAAACGATATGCTCCTTTAAAACCAAAATCTAATTCATCATTGATGTGTTGCAAGTAGTATGTGATTTGCCTTTGTGATAAATCCCATAGTGTATCAGATAACTCAACTGTTTCATTATGTTGTTCTGCTATCTGCAATCTTAATTCTAACCAATCAACAATAGCATCAGCACATTCCGGTGTACAGAATGTATAGTATTTCTTTTTAGTTTTTTGTCTGTATAAATACCATGTTGGAACAATTGGTTCAAGTGAACCTTTTAATTCTATTAAAATTTCTTCTAATGTTTCTGATGAATGATATTCTGATGTAGCATCGATGAAATCTTGTATGGTAATGTTTGCACATTCTGTTCTTCCAGTACCGGAAGATACCATAAATAAGATTAATGAAGCAATTCTTACTCCTGCGATGTCGATTGCCATTTTAATTTGTTCTTTGGTAGGTAAATCAAAATAGGTTGTTTCGTTCTTGTCATCTTCTTGCATCAATGGAAGATGAGGAATTTCAACATCGAAATGAGAGTATAATGCGATGATTCTTCTCATTTTTGTTTTAATGCTACTTTGTTTGAGATTTGTTTCAGTGAGAAGAAATGTTCTGAATTGGAGTAATCTTGTTTTTAAACTTCTTCTTCTTTTGTCGATGCCTTCAATTTCTTCATCAATTGCTTCATCGATTAATTCATCAAGTGTCATTCCATAATATGATGTATACTTGTTTATGGTATACCTATATCCAACTATTGTTTCTTTTGATAGATTTCTTTCGTTACAAAATTGTTCAAAATATGTCATTTGTTACCAACTCGCAATTTTTTGGTATTTTATATATTTACTTTGAAGAAATATATAAAATTTTTGAGTTGGTAACATGGTATGTTTGCCATTCAGAACATACCATTAATTAGTTACTGTATCTTTGTTTCAGAAACTTACAAGAAAATAAATATAAAGAGTTATTAGTCTAACTCTTTTTTTAAATCAGATAATGTGGTATTGTTTTTCAAGTTATATAAATAACAGAATGCTCCACAACAAGATATGCAGAATAAGATGTATATTAATAATACATTCATTTTTAAAACCTCCAATTATTCTATTTGTTTCGTTTTTTCAGTCATTTCTTCTATCCACTTTTTTCCATATTCTGTATAATATTCTCTTGCTATATCGCCATTGGTTTTACGATTGAAGATATTATAGCATTCTTTGTAAATGTTAATCATCTTTTTTTTCATATTTTGGACAATCATAATTTTTATTGTTTCCCATTACTGTACAGTATAGCCCCATCATATCGTGTTCAAGATGTTTACAATCCTTACATAATTGTCTTTCAGTCATTCAGATAACTCCATTTGCCATTGCTATCACTAATCTAATGGTTATAACTTTTTCAAACTTTTCAGATATGCAAATTCTTTTTCATTGAATGAACAATTTGAACACTTATAAAATTTTTCAAGAGTATTAAGTTTGAATTTGTCCTCTGAATGTTCCTTTTCTTGTTGTATTAGTTCTCTACGAAGTTTTGATATTTTAGAATGTAATTTAGCATTTTGTTCTATAAAATCGTTTGAATTGTTTAAGAAGTTGTACCATTTTTCCACATCACTATCATTGTCAAAATATAAGGCAGGTAATTCTTTTTGAGTATCTTCTATGAATTTATCTTCTTGACTCCAATCAATAAGTTTAAATCGTTTATCAGTCATTCTACTATCCACCTTTCTTCTGTTTCAGAATAGACTAAATCATAGCCAACATTATTCAATACTTTTTCTGCAATTTCTAATTTAGATTTTAACTGCTCATTTTCATAGTCCAACTTATTTAACTTCCTACATATAATTGATGACTGCATACCAGTATCTACATAGGCAAATGGTTTTCCATTATCCAGTAATTCTCTTTCATCTAACCATTGTCTATGGGTAAATCGTTTTTGAGTCATTCTATTAACCTCACAAGTTTGCTATTTTCAAATTTCGTATTGATAGTTATTAGGTGAGTTATGACTTCATCAAGGTTTTTATATCCTTGTTTCTGTTTTAACTCAACTAATCTATCACGATTACTTTTGCTTATTCTGATATTAGTTGTCATATGTGCATATATGTTAGTTATACTATATATTTGTTTGCAAAGTTAATAAAAGAAATGAAATATTGCACACAAGTAAATTCAGAACATACACTAAAAAAGATTAGATTGGATATATTCTGAAATTCTTATACTTTACACTTCCAGTAGACATACGAAAACCTATTGCTACTGGTGTTTGAGTAACATTCTGTGTAGTACCAGTTAATACTCCATTAACATATTTCTCAACTTTTGAGCCGTCCCAAATCATTTTAACTGTGCTTTCACCAGTTAAACTTATAGTTGGATTAATATTAGACATTATTGCTAATACTACATCTGAACCAGTTGCACTTTCTATGTCTACTTCTACACATAATGGTGCAGTAAATTTGTAACTTGCATTCCAACCATTTGCATCTGCGAAAAATGATTTCAAAGCAGTTGCAGAACAAGATAATAATGTTCCATTAGTGTCAATTGTGGTGGAAAAGGCATTATCTTGATTATACCATTGTTTTGTTTTTGGTGATGTTACTCCATCATCATACCATATACAATCGAAAACACTTGATGGTTCTGAAACAATACTACCTTGACCAATCGGATTATCCAAACTTGCAACAACATCTATCTCACCAGCACCAACACCAGTATAACTATGAGTTAGTGGATTTCCTTCTGCATCGTATTCTAATTTTGCGACACCATTTTCATCAGTTGTACCATACCCAAGATAATTGTAATATTCATTTGTCATAATTTTATTCCTCCTTTACTTCATAAAAATGTATTTTTTTGTTAATTACTGGTTTTCCATTACTTTTAGCATAAGCATATAATTCTAATGTTTCATCTGTTTGTATAATGTCCTCTGTACTGTTAATATGGATATTATTCTGTAATTCATGTATTAAAGCATCAACCTCTGCTTTACTATACACTTCACTTTCTAATGCATAGTTTTGTAAATCAGTTATATCTGCTTCGGTATGAGTATGCCCAGTATCAGATTTACTATCCAACAAAGTATCAGTTTCAGTTTCGGTATAATATCTGTCATCGTGATTATGAGCAAAGTCAGATATATCAGATTTTGTATGTGTATGAGCAAAATCAACAATTTGGTCTTTAAAATGTTTATGATAGAAATCAAGAATATCAGATTTACTATGAGTATGACTAAAATCACTAATATCCGATTTACTATGAGTATGTGACTTCAAAGCAAAAACATTATCCTTAACACTAATTATACCATCTTCAATAACAATAGTTTCACCATCACCTTCATAAACATCGGTTAAAACTTTTGCATTTAAATACAAATGACTATCTTCACCAGTATCATCTTTTGTATTCAATACAAAGTCAAAATAGTAATCACCAACCTCTAAATCATGTAAAGGCACACCTTGTTCACTGCATTGTTCAATACTTGCAGATTTCAACAGATAATCTTTTGGAATATTTATTTTTGGTGATAAAGCAGTACCACCTTGATTCAACACATAAGTTGAAAAATAACCAGTATCAGCAGTTGCTTGTTTAGTAATACTAACTGTCTTATTAGTATCCATTTCACTAATACTATCATTAATATCTTCTACTGTTTCACTAAAAACAGAAGTATCAACCTTAACACTATCCAAATTAGAAATACTATCCTCTAAATCAGAAATAGTATCATTAAATAATGATTTATCAGTTTTAGTATCATCTAAATTACTAATATCACTATTCAAATCAAAAATACTATTATTAATAGTTTCAACTGTTTCATCAAACAAGGATTTATCAGTTTTAGTAGCAATACTATCTTCCAAATTAGAAACAGTTTCATTAAAAACAGTTTTATCTGTTTTTGTTTCTACTAAATCTAACAATTCTTCGGTCATATCCGGATTAAAGTAACTGGATTCATCATATTCATCTACAAAAGCACTATCTTTCAAATGAATCCATACATAGTTTGTAGTAATCCGAACATCATCTTTCACACCATAAACAGTAAGTATAAACCTATTACCCTTCAAAGCATCAAAAGGAACAGTACAAAGTCCTTCTGCAATGGCAACACGATAATTCTTATCTTTAACTCTGAATATAGCAAACTTACCAAAGTCATCCCAATCATCAGATAAGAAATCAAAATGACATTGCAAATACTCACTGCTAAAATCAGCAGGTTTGTCTCTATCTATTCGTTTTAACTCTTGTTTTTCAATTTGAAAATGTAATTCCATTTTATTTACTCCTCCTTATAGAAGTATACTTTCACATCTTTTGCTAATGAGCCATCACTATCTTTTACTTTCGCATAAAATTCAGTATTACCTCCAGTTTGTATAATTGATTCCGAAGCAGAAACAGTTATAACTGGTTCTATTCGTTCAAAGAAATGTATAATATGACCCTCTTGCACAGGTATTCCACCAATGTCTAATCCTTGAGCATACAATTCAGTATTCTCTTCACTTTGAATAATTGAAGGTTCAGCATCTACAACAAGAGATTTAATAACATCCTGTATCACTGGTTTATTATGCTCAATATCAACTGTTACATTTGCACTTATGATGTATCCTTCTTCTAAATTTACTATTGGTATTAGTATCCAAGTGTTAGGTATTAACTCTAATTCTAATGTATCTACAACTATAAAATCAGATGGAGTAACATCATCAAGAATATTAACACCAGTAAAATGAATTACATCTAACTTTAAAGTATATGTTGAGTAATGAAATACATTATCACTTAATCGGATCTTCGGTTCTGCAAGTATTGTATCTGCATCCATTACGATTCCCATGTCTGTTACAGTACATCCATCTACATCAAACTCATATGTTCCATACTGTGCTGAAGTAGTGTCAATCATATTGAAGATGTCTTCGTGTATTGTGCTACTTCGTAGTAAACTAACAATGCTGTTGAATTGGTTTGTTGATAATTTATCAGTGATGTCAAAATACTCTGAAACATAATTTGAGAAATCTTGTATTTCTGCTGTTTCATCACTAATGCAAGTAATGTATGTTTCTGTGTCTGTTTGTTTTTGACAG
>JAEIGA010018427.1_pt1 | contig 10636 bp, 16 predicted proteins | sample 9270691 | NCBI WGS metagenome assembly JAEIGA01 (sample SAMN17057246, study PRJNA624740) | gut metagenome | biome: biome; isolation source: fecal sample | host: Bos grunniens | place: China: Xizang | collected 2019 | reverse complement strand
TCTGCTTGTAAGAATCTTAATGCGGCAGTCTCACCTGGAATTTGTTCCACATTCACCATATAGTCTTTATCTGAAGCAAATTCAGCAATAGTTGAATGAATTACATCGAATATAGACTTACCAAAACTCATTGCTTTATCAGTATACATCGTATAACCAAATTGGTCAATTTCAGTATATCCAAAGGTCTTCATTACTTCATAGATACCATTAATACCTACTGTGTTATAGAGATGTTCAAAATCAATAATACCATCTTGGAAGTTAGGTAACAAATTCTTTTCAACATTTCTTTTAATAATATGTCTAATAGTATGTAACATTTCCATATTAATAACAAGTCTGTCCTTGAGAATGTTTAAGAATTTCTTTTCACTACCATTACACTCATAAGCAATACGAGCGAGGTTTACTGTACTAACTTTAACACTACCTACTTTAAGTGCTGAACCACCAATGGAGTTGAAATATCCTAAATCCTTAATATTTGATTTAAGTCTACAACAGTTAGAAAGAGATGTTACATCTTTATCGGCAAATATGTTACTATCATTCCATTTACGATTGTGATTAGAACACCAACGTGCAAATTCCTCGTCAACAAATTTACCATCGTTCTTAAGTAATGAAATAGAGTTTACAGGGAAAGTAAACATTCTACCTCTATCTTTAATAGCTGCCATTTCTTCAAGGAACCATTTTTCAAACTGTAAGATTCCATCTTTATGGTCAATCATAAATTCTCCGTTGGGGAATATACCACCACCGAATAAGGCGTCAAAGTATTCACTGTCAAATACAGAAGTGTTTACAAATGCTGATTGAATACCATCTCTTGTGTATGGTTGATTCATACCATAAATAATTCTTTGAATCTGACTCTTGGCAAATGTTTCTTCATCTTGACATCTTGGATAATGGTCACTATCAATATCTTTCTTCCAGTAATAATACATATACGGAAGTAAGTTAGGTAACCCACAAGCACCTGATGTTCTATTTGAAGTGAAGTTAATAAACTCTTTTACAAAATCCACAAAAGTTTCAAGATGTTGTGCTGGTTCAGGCTTATCGTGATGGTCAAGATAAAATAAACCTTCTTCTGCTAGTTTTGTAAGGTCATAAGCAAAACAGTAAGGAACAAATGTAGCAGTGTTGGCATCGTGTAAATACAAGGCTTTATTCCATTCAAGTTCCATCCATTTCTTCGCTTTTCGTAATCCAAAGATTTGTTTCATCTCTAGGAATATCTTGTTATAGGCAAGTAACTTTTCGTGGGGTTTACTCATCTCACTACGAAGAGTTACAATATCTTTATTTTTAACATTAGAACTTCCATCAATAGAAGCATCAGCTACTGCCTTCTTCTTTGAGAAGTTGTTTATAAAATCGGTGAATGAAAGTTTTTCTTCTGATAAACCATTTAAATCAGCAAAATCTTCACCGTAATTTTCATTAAGTACATTAAAGAATCGTTCAAAATCTTTTGTTAAATTAATATCAACTTTCATATGTGCATTGCTCCATTATAACGAATTTAAAAAAGTATTTGCTTTATTAAGGTCCATAAACTCACCGTCTACTTCTAACATAGGCGCTTGTTTAAATCCTTTTGAAATAAGTACATCAATATCTGAAACTTCATCATACTTAATATTCTTCTTGTCAAGTTTCATTCTGAGTACCTTACATCTAGGACAATTCTCTTTAGTGTATAAAGTCAACATCTCACCTCCTAGTTATAGTACTTTGTTATACAATTAAAGGTCAAGACTTATACAGTCTTGACCCAAACAATTCCTATCGAACCATCTGCAGAATTCCAGGTGTCCCATATTTGTCCATCTACAATAGCTACTGTATGATGTCCTCCAATGTTCGCTAAAATTCTGGTTATCTCAAAACCGCCATTTGCAAAATCTAAATCTCCTGAATAAATCGGATGGGTTAAAGTTCTACAGAACTCTCTGCCCGTATATTTTGTGCCGTCATCTTTTCTAGGCTGTTTACATTTAATCCAACCCTTACTCTTCATATAGGCTTCCATACCCTTATTCTCATTGAGCATATAACCTGTCTTAAGAGTAATTTCTATCATTTCCCTCAATGTCTGCTCATAAGGCTGATTTAAAACAGTCGTGATAGCTCTTATCACACAATCTGTTGTCATTTTACCTTTCGGATTCGCATTATAAAAATGGAAATAATCAGTATCAGGGTACTTCTTGGCTCTTTTTTCATTCATTGTCATATGTATTACCTTCCTTCCTATTGTAATACTATTATAACATATAAACTTCAAAAAGTCAACTAATTTTTATTTACGATATAATAAACTTGCAGTAGCATCTCCATAAGAAACTATTCTCCCATAGAAATCTATTGTGACATTACCTGTTTTTTTATATCTGCCTCTTATTCTACCATAAAAATCTCTGGCTAATTTATTTCCGAGATGGTCTGTTTCTACCCATCCCACTATTTTTCCACTTCTATCTCTAATACATTCTTTATTTACAAACATACGTAATCCACCAAATTTTTCATTTTATCTTTCGCTTCTTGTTGGGTGATTTCAAATGCCTGAGTTACATTTCTATACCCATCATTAAGAAATTTAGAAATTCTATTGATGATTTTTCCCTCACTAAAATCTATTCTATCATAAGTATAACTCATTTTAGCGGGTGGGTAATCTAAATCAGGTAAAAGGGGTCCGAATTCAACTATCTGAGTGTTACCCTCCTTAGTATGAATGAGTAACAACCACTCAAATCCCAAATCGTTGAACACATCTAAGGCACAATTACCTATATTATCAATGTTTATTGATGATTCCTTCTTAACTTTTACTAAATATTCAAAATTCATATCTTTTGTATCGTTGTAGTAGCTAATTCGTGAGCCATCCTCAACTCTATCTCTTTCTCATCAATTTTTTTCTTGTATTCTCTACTTTGAAGTTGACCTTCAATATTTACATCATCACCCACGTTAAAAGAGGAGTCAATTTCTTTGGCACATTTACCCCAGGCGACACAGGGGATATAACTATTTAACTTTTGCCCCTCTTCCGTAATGATATTGTTAGCCACAATATAATGAATATAGTGTTTACCATTAGTGGTCTTTCTTAAGGTGTCTTTTTTACATATCTTACCCTTTATGATTGCCATATTTGAACAGTCATACTGAGTATCAATAATGTCAAAATAAGAAAATACATATATTTCTACTTTATTTTTCCCATTTTTCTGTCTGGAAAAAGACCTGACGTTTCCGACTAGTTCTATTTCCCTGTCTTCTTTAGTAGAAAGACTAAATTCTTTAAATTTGAGAATAATTAAATCTTCCCTACCATCAGGTCTTTTCACTATTAAATCTGCCTTATTAAAGACAGTATCTCCAATTGTGTGGGAATAATCTATGTTTTTAATTATTCCCCTTAAATATATAAAATTCATAATTAATCACTCATAAATACTATTCTGAAAATTGCCAAGGATTATGAACATCAGCGGTACTATCCTTAATATAGACATCTTTAGAGGGTACCCAATCTGTGTTCGTTTTGATATAAAGTTCAGCCCTTTTCCACACATCTGAATCCTTGTAAAAAAGTACCCCATTAGAGCCGATTAAAATCTCATCAGAAGTATGGGTAGTGTCTTGAGGGTTTTGTATATTTACCCACCACATACGCACTCCGTCTTTATTTAGATGAGAATGCCAAGGTTCTATCATTAGTTTAATATAGTCACCATCTTCTAACTTAAGGTCTTCCCCTGATATAATCATCTGACATCGTTTATTTGTATGGTCAATTTCCACTTTTGGGTATAGCCCCCTAAGTGCCGGTAGTGAAGAGTTATACATCAGCTTTGAGCTCTCTGTGGATATTGTATTGTCATCTATATCTTTATATGTTATATCAAAGTATGTCCCTGTACCTGCTGGCCGATTAGTACAATAGTTCCATATAGTTGGGTCGTTATGTTTTTTTATAAGAAGATACACACGGCACCCAGTTACAGGACTATGTGAACTATGACCCTCACCCCACTCCCAACTAAACTTAAACCAACTTCTATGATTATAATTACTTTCAGTTTCTAAGGTACTACTAGTAAAAGACTCTATCGTAGGTTTATTCGTAAGCTCTTTAGGGCCACTGTAGACTGGGATATTCTTCAGAGAAGTTGTCACATTTTTAGGTAAATCATATGTTCCCGTCACTGATAAAGTGGCTTGAACATTACACGTGTCACAGTTTGTGGGGAGACTTACAGTTTTTTCAAAGTCCGCCCGACTTGTGTACTGTTGTTTCGAAAATAAAGTCACAGTAGTTCCCTTACTATTAATGATGTAAGTAAGGTTGGCGGAAGTAATATAGTTAGGGTATCTATAGTCACTCGCACGAGTAAGTCCATTAGTATATCCCTTAATGGTAATCGTGTTGTTTAAATTGTTAATAATCTCAATATTCCCGGCACCTCTAGATGCTATTGATTCTGGTGTCCACCCATCATAGTAAGGTAAATTAGAAGTAACTCGTGTACAGAAATTTCTTCTGGAACCACTATTGATGTTAAAATAGTCCTTATTAAAGGTACCCAATGTGCCTTGTCTTCCTTGACAACATATCCAATAAGCAGGGAAGTAAAATCCATCAGCAAAACAATCCTTAAAAAGATAAAACTCTGTCTCTGTGGGAATCACTTTGGAATTACCATTGTGTAACATAATACTTCTTGTTTTACTAGTCTTATTCTTGTTTAAATAAATATCGGCGTCGGGGGAGTACAAGTAAAAATAGTCAGTACCAGTGCCAGACTTCCACACATCATTATTAAATACCACTTTACATCTTACCCAAGTAGGAGCAGAGTCTTCGACACAATATTTAAACTGAACATAGTACTTATTTAAATTGGCATAACCTGCGTTACTACCTTTGTAGTAGTGTTTGCCATTGGTAAAATTATACCAAGTAGCCATTAAAATACCTCCAATATTAATACTTGATATAAATATCCCCGTTGTTTCCTACACCAGATGTTGGAGCTTGGGTACCAGTGTAGATACATCTAAGTCTAGCCATACCATCATTGTTCGAGGAGACACCATATCCCTTGTCTTTAATATAATCATCCATAGCTTTGAACATATTGGCTAAATTCATCTTATGTGTATGACCCGCCTGAGAAATCTTCGGTATGGGATTAGTATTAATATCAAAGTCCCCACTCATATTAGAACTATCTTCAAATGCTACATCTGTGGGGGTATCCGTACTCAGATACTTTGCCATCATATTCTTCATAAAATTGATTATATTCAAGGCTGGTAAATATACTTTAGAATCTCTCTCATTTACCAGTTCTTCCAATGTACTTGAACCGTTTCCGAGAACTAATACTTCTGAAAACGCGTTTCGTACAGGCTCGGAGGTACTAGAACTCCCAGTGACACTTAACTCTGAGATTACAGGAATTAAATGTCCAGGCACACTGATAAGTACGAACTCTCCCTTGGCAGGTTTATATGTTTTATACCCATTCTTTTCTAACTCGGTAGGTCTTGCGGGGTTCCCATCCCAATTTCCTGTAATTCTTTTAATTTGTAAAGTTTCTATATTCATAGTTATTCTTCAGATTTAGTCTCTTCTTCCTGAGACTTTTTAAGTTCCTCTATCTGAGATTCACTCATAGGAACCCTTTCAATCTGAACTTCTCCTTTCTTTACCTTTTCAATGAACTCAATACCTTCGGAAATCTTTTTAAGTTCATCATCCGCTTGAATTTCTTTATCGACTTCTTTTTGTTTTATATCAAGAGAGTCTAGATACATATTTATTACTTCTGCTCTTTCCTCATCTGTCGCGTTGTCAAACATTTCATCAATCTCGAGACCAATATCAGATAATAATAATCCGTCCAGATGGTCTATACAATGTTGAAATACTTTAGCGGCAGCTCCCATAAATTGTTTGGATTCAATTTTACCAAGAGGTGTTTGATAGATTACTTGAATGTCATTGTGTCTTGGTCTGATGAACGTCTTGTCAGGAATGCTAGTACAGGTTTCCCTCGAAAGTTCAAATCCCTTAACACTTGTAATCATAGGATTGATAAAGGTTCTTATATCACCGCTAAAGTTGATAACAAATATTCTTTTATCAAATCCGATTTGGGGGGCAGATAAACTTAAAAGATTATGTTCTCTCACGGCCTTTTTAAGTGCCACTGTGATTTCTCTAACCTCGTTATTACCCTTTCTAACATCTACCTCGTCCGCTCTCACAGACAATTTTTCTACGTCAACAATAATATCCATAATTTATCTCCTTAAATTTCTTTACATACTAACTTGTATGTATCTTGGTCAAAATCTGCTATAAGTGTAAATTGATAATCCTCAGATTCAAACACTATGTTAGAAGTGTGAACTGTTATTGTACTACTATCTTCGTCCTCTACTAACTCTTCACACTTATCTAAACTTGAATAAATTTTACCGTATTCATCAGAATCTTCAATGTCAATTACATAAGAATTAGATTTAGTGTAATGGCCTACTTGGGATATTCCTATTTTCTCTAAAAACTTTTCCAAATACATTACACCTCTCCAACACGTTTAATCACTTCTTCATTCTGTTTCAGAATTGAATCTTTATCAAAATTCTTATCTAATGAATCTAAAAACTTTTTGCTTCTTTTTTGATAACTTCTTTCTTTACTGTCTCTTTGAGGTTTATTCAAAAGATACATAATCCAAGAAAGTGTCATATAATTGTTTTTAAGTGGTTCAATCATCTTTTTAAGATTTTCAATTCTTTCAGGTTCTACAAGACCTTCTTCAACCTCTTTCTGAAAATCTCTTAACTCTTCATTCATTTGAACGTACTGATTACACACTTGTTCATAGTATTCTTTTATATGTTTTACAGCCATAATTTATCTCCATTTTAAAAATAAGTCGGGATTGATGTTGCACAAACCCGACTTTAATATCTATTACGCAACTAATCTTTCGATGTTATCTCATTGTATATAAGCACTCTTATGTTATTTTAATAATAAAATCTCTTCCAAAATTGATTTATCGCTTTATTCATTTTAAGCATTTCATTCAATGCTTTATTTCCTGTGTATGTTGTAGTATATACTCCAAACTTGTCGTTAAATTCTTTTATAGCGTCCGCTCTGTTCTTTGCACACTCTTTAATAAGTTCAAGAACAGGATTCATAATAGCGTCAACTTGTTCATCATACTCTTTTTGAAGTTCTGCTACTTGTTGTTTTGCTAATTCTAAACATTCATAGGACTTGTCAAGTGCCTTATCCGCGTCTTCAACTGCCTTAGCAAGTTTAGCTTTTGTTACTTTCTTCTCCTCGGCAGCTTGTCTTGCTTTCTCTTCTTCTGCGAGACATTGCTCCTCAGTATCGAAACATCTTTTTAATTCATCTGAATAGTATCTCATATTTATAATCTCCTTACATTTTTGGACTTACCCTTTCGGGACTTACCTTTATTTTGACTTATAGATTACTATGAGTGCTTATTTACATATGTATATACAACACTTTATTTATCTAATGGCACTCTTCTAATATAAACACAAACACTATCTCTTGTTGCTATAATTATATTTTGTGAAGGTTGAGAATCTAATCTCAAATCTTTCGCGTAAGAGTCAGTACCCATAAGACTTCCATTAGATAATTGTATTGTCCTGTTTGTCTCATCACCAGCGAAGTGATGTAAATGAGCTGTTAATATTAAGTCAAAGTTCTCTTTTGTCATTAATGTTAAATTCTTAATAACTTGTTGAGGTCTGTCCTTGTGTCCGTGAACAGCTCCAACGTTATACAAACCATTTAATACGGTAAAGGTTATAATATCATCACTATACTCATTGGTATGTATTGTTAATCTATCCTCGTGTTTGAATCTTTCTTTCAAATACCAAGGAATAATTCTCACTAAGGATTCCAAATCAAGAGAATCAGATTTGATAGGCTCCAATCTGGAATGATTATCTAAACAATCATAATACTCAACATCATATCCTCTTTTTGTTAGTTCATTAATAAATTGACCTAATATTTCACTTACGTGAATTGTTTGTGATATAACATCTTCTCTTGACTCTAACCTAATTGTTGCGTGTATTCTACCTGCAATTAAGTCTGATAGATTAACTAAATGTATTTTAGTTATACTAAATAAGTCACAAGTTTGAAGTAATTTACCTAAATATTTACGAATACGCTTAGTACAAATTTCAGGGTTAAAAGTATTCCAATGATTGTTTACTTCAATGCCATAGTGCCAATCACTAATTACTGCAATTGCTTCTGTATCCCTATTTTCAACCATATCTAAAAATGGTGTCATTTCTAATGGTTTACTTCTTGATATCTTATCTGCAGCATATTTTGCAATCTCAATGATTGACTCTTCTCTTCCAATTCGTCTTATATAAGCGTTATTTTGAGTTCTTTCATCGGAAAGTTTTACTCTTTCTTTTCGCATCTCAAAGATTAAATCTTTTAAATCTTCCTTAAGACTTTCTTCTCCACTTGTTACATTTTCAACATCTGAGATTAAAAATTCTTTTGCCTCTTTACGCCATTTACTTTCATCTTTAGAAATACCCCATACCTCATCAAACATTTCAGCGACATCTGACCAAGTCATCTTCAAAGTCCCTAATTGTTTCATCTTATAAGTTCTAAGTCGATATCCATCAAATGTTTCTCCCTCAAGGGGTATTAAATAATCATTCATCATTATCTACCTCATCTTTCAACTCAATAAAATCTGTCTCATCAATCGCTGATTTGGTCAGAAAAGACTTAACAGCATCCATAATCCTATTTTTTGAATCTCTATCATAAGAATCTATAATATTAAGATTAACCTGATTATTCTGATTAACCTGAATAACGGGGGTGTCTTCTACAAGACTTAGGTTTTTATTTGCCTTCTCAATAGCGTTTTGAGTCACCTGTAAATAGTTGAGTAAATCAGCACTACTAAAGTTATCAGGGTATTTCTCAAATCTTTCTATAATCTTATCTGAAACTGTGTCTAACAGACCGTTAAGTTTCATCACTCTTATCACATTTTTCTTTGCTTGGTTGAGATTAAATAGATGTGTTAAATCTTTAATAGTGTCTACATCATCTTCATTGATAATCTCTTGAGCAATTTGTGAAGTCTTTATGTCTAAATCCTTAGTGTTTACAATTAGTTCTTCACTCACATTACACCAAATCCTTATAAGTATTTAATATTCTACTAACTAATTTCTGTTCTATATTACCTATCAGCGGGTCTTTATTAGTGGTGAGTGTGTTTATAAGCATATTCTCTAACTCACTGGAGGGTCTGAATTTATAATAAATTTCATTATGGTCTGTTATAATAGTTAATTTACCTATGCATATGTCTATAATGGTCTCCACATTCCCATTCTGAGTGGATTCTAGGACACTGTGACATACACACTCATTCCCCTTATCCCATATATTCTTGAGAGTTTTATATGGAACGCTTGTCAAAAGTGATATATCTTGTGTTAGGTCTATATCTTTCATACGAGTCTCCTATAACTTATTTAATACATTCAGCTCACTTTTATTCTTAACATATGAAACACCGGCATCTAGTTCTTTGTCATATGTCATCAAAGATTTGTTAAGTCTTTCTGCGACTGCTTTACTCATAATAGTGTGCTTATTTCTATGATAAAAGGATAAAGTTTTAGCGATATGTTCTAAATTAATCATTACTTCCTCCGAAATGATAATTTTCCATCACATTCGATATGTGTAGATAAGATGCCTTTATCTCATCCACAGTAAACTTGTGATTTTCATATGGAGTTAAACTATCCTCGATTGTTAAGTTGTCAATATGTATAGATTTATACACAGACAACGCACACAACAACAATTCAAGCTCTTCTATAGTTGGAATTGTAATTGTGGTGCCTCCAAAATATTCACACAAACTTAGTAAGTTTTTTTCATCTAAGATGTACGCTAATTCACTTAATGCCGAGTATTCATCGCTGTTTTTACACTGATAAAGTGTAAATAGTAAAAGTGAATAAACATCAACATTTTTTAAATTTTTTAACTCTGTTTTAATACTCATTCTACTATTCCTGTTCCTCCAAGATGTTTGACATAAGTAAATTCTTCATACATACACAAGATGGTGTGTAAGTGTGCAAAGATTGTGAAAGGTCGTTTGACAACTTATGTCTTAATCTATTAGTTAAAACTGTTATATAATTATGCATATTACTATCTAAATGATATAATATAGTGGAATCACGTCTTTCTTTTAAATACAATTTGTTTAAAAGAGTATCATTAAGACTATTAGGTCTTTTGAATTCTTTGATTCTTTTTATGTCTCTATTTCTTAGAGTGATTGAATTCAAAAAACTCAACATACAACTTATGTATATGTTATTCCACATAGTTGTTCCATATGAATATGGGATACTTTTTAAGTAATCTTTTATTATATCTTTTATACTTCCTAAACAGCTATCGAACTCAATTTTGCCAAGTCCATCTATCTTATTGTTTACATACACAGAAAAGGCTTCATTA
>JAEIGA010018426.1_pt1 | contig 10636 bp, 10 predicted proteins | sample 9270691 | NCBI WGS metagenome assembly JAEIGA01 (sample SAMN17057246, study PRJNA624740) | gut metagenome | biome: biome; isolation source: fecal sample | host: Bos grunniens | place: China: Xizang | collected 2019 | reverse complement strand
TTATTGTATTGCATCTGTATAAGTGGAGCAACAAAATAAGAATATGAAGAGGTGTTATTAGGTTGGCAACCATCTAAATTTTCAATATTTATTTTGAGATAGCCACCCCCTGAAGTCGGTGTGATATTGACTTCTTTTCCTACAGGGATTCCTCCGTTTTGAGCAAATGTGAGACTGCAAAAGAGCAACATTGCTTCAATTGTAAAAATAATTTTCTTTTTCATGGTTTTAATTGATTTTGAGGGTTTGACAAATAGTTTGAAATTCTGTAACAAAATTAGAGTCTTTGTTTGTAATAACCAAATTTGTGATGAATGAATTTGCAGACAATGAATGATGATTATCCTAAATTGACAAAGACGGATTTGTCTATTGTGTGGTTGATATTTATGAATTGTAATAGAGATATGGTGTGTAAGATGTTGAATATTTCGTCGAGATATTATTATAATAGGCGGTCGATTATTCAACGTGAATTGAAAATGCAAATAGATGACTCGAGAGAGTCGCAAAAGCGAATAGAGCAGTTGGTGAAGAAATATATTGTAAAGAGGAAAAAAAGGAGGTGAACATAGAATGAGGAATTAGGAATGAGGAGTGAGGAATGAAAAAAGTCTCAGATTTTTTAGGTCTGAGACTTTTTTATAATTGAGAATTGAGAATTAAGAATTATCTAAATAGGTTGATGTCGCCGGATAGTTTGTATTTCATTTGTTCTCCAGCTTTTTTGTGGGTTGCTGGGAATTTGTCGGTTCCGTAGGCTACGATGACGTAATAATATGTGCCTTCGGCAGCTGGACGACTGCCTATCATGCCATCCCAACCTTTGCCTGGGTCGGTAGATTTGAATACTGTGCGCCCCCAGCGGTTTTGGATGATACATTGGTAGCGTTCGATAGATTTGTAAGCTACACGCCATTCGTCGTTGATGCCATCACCATTAGGCGAGAATGCATTAGGTGCTTCGATATAGGATTCTATCACTCGTACGTTGAGTGAATCGACATATTCACACGTATTGCTGGTGGCAATGAGTTTTACTTTATATTCGCCTGTTTTTTCAAATGTATAGCGGAGGTCGGTGTCGTTATAGCGTTGATAGTTATTAGGAGTTTCTACGTTGCTCACAAACCATTCGTAATAGATTATATCGAGAGGATTGGCACGCGATTCGAATTCGACTACAAGAGGTCCTGAGCCTTCTATTTCGCTATCTGATGAGCGGTCTTTTTCGTTCTGATATTCACGTTCTACTACCGTACCTTTAGGGTAACATTTTATTGAAATGGCGGTGTAGTCGGTCATGATTGTATCGCTCATTACGCCCAGTTGCTCAGCCCATTGGTCTCCATATAGTTTGAATGTGGTTGATTTATATGGGGCAGGGACAGAGAATGAGGAATTAGGAATGAGGAGTGAGGAATTGATTATGAGTGTGGTGTCGGTGGTTATATCGACCCATGATGAGTCTTGCCATGCAGCATTGTCGTAGGATAGATAAAAGTTTCTAGGTAAAATACGCTCTGTTGCTGTTTTGTCTAAATATTTTATTTCGGGAATTACGGCATCAATGTTTATGATTATTTCTTGACATTTAGTTTCGTCTAATTCTATTATTTCTAATGAGTTAAATTGAGGTATGTATGCTGTATAATCAATAGCATATACATAATATTTAGGCAAGCCTCCTACATAAATGGTGTAGAGAATATTAGGTTCTGGACTTATGCTATTTTGAGTTGAATTATATTCTTCATCATCAATATTATATCTCCATTCAAAAGGTAGTGAGTCTGAAGGGGTTGGTGTGAATGTGATAGTTGTAGATAAATTAATTCCATTGAATAGAAATAAAGCATCAAGATTGTATTCCTTTTTATCATTATCTTTTATTATATTTATGCCATTTGAAGATGCAGAAAACTGTGCATTTATGACGCAAAAAGTAGAAATTAGAAAATATAATGTAATAATAAATTTTTTCATCGTGTCGAAGTTTTAATATATATTGTGTTATATTCAGGATAGTGTGAGTTATAATCTAAACGTATAATGAGGCTATCTTGTTGTGTATTGATATAATTTTTTAGATTGTATGTCGTTGCTTCTTGTAAATTGTAAATTTTTGTATCATTATTGTTGTCGTATCGTAGAGTCAGATGTAAGGTGTCGTTTGTATTGTTGGATTTATAGAGTAGGTGATAGTTGTGTAATTTATTGCCCGAACCTTGTATTTCGCTTATAATGTTCAGATAAGAACCAGATGTCCACAATCGGCTAATAGTAAGAATTTCGTTTTTATATTTATCAATTTGTTCGTCTGAGGCTATTTCTGTTATTTCTATTTCTCTCATCATTTGCGAAGATAAAAGATTTATATTGTATTGATTCCCATTTTGTTCTTCTATTCGAAATGATATGTAATAGCGTTTATTGAGAAGAGAATCTTTTTTTGCGTCTGGGATTGTTATTAATTCAGTAGGGTGGAGCTGTAAATTATCATCTGTCAAAAATATATTTTTCCCAGATGCGCTATCGTTGATTAGCGTTGCTGCAGAATAATAAATCGTATTGGTTTCGTCTACTTCTGGTTCCAACCAATCGCAAGAAGCGCAGAAGATAGTAATAAATAGCAAGAATATTGAATAATGTATTTTGTTTATATTCATTGTTTTATGAAAATCAAATTAGCCCAATTAGTCTTATTGCAGACTAATAGGGCTAATAATTTATCGTTGTTTTAAATAAGTTCTTTTGAGCGTTCGAGAGCAACGTTGATATTTGAGCAGATATTTTCAGTTGGAATAAGTTTTGTAAATCCTGCTTTTTCGAGGGCTTTACGCACTTGTGGGTTTACGCCCGAAAGTACGATTTGTACATTTTCTTTTTGTGATTGTTCGATAAGAACTTCGAGGTTGTGAATACCAGTTGAGTCCATAAATGGTACGCGACGCATACGGATGATACGTACTTTTGGTTTTTGACTGATACGGCTCATCACCTCTTCGAATTTGTTCGCTATACCAAAGAAGTAAGGACCATCAATTTCATAAACGTCAACGCCTTCTGGAATAGTAAGTTTTTCTTCAGATTGGATTTTTATGTCGAGTTCTTGGTTAGGGTCGATTTCGTCGTGGAAGTGGCGGATTTCAACCGATTCGCTTGTACGTTTCAAGAACAATACAACAGCGAGTAATAAACCAATTTCGATTGCAATCGTGAGGTCGAAGATTACTGTGAGTACGAATGTTGTCATCAAAACCGCAAAGTCGCTCTTAGGACCTTTATAGAGCGAAACGAATGTACGCCAGCCACTCATGTTGTATGCCACAATGATGAGCACAGCAGCAAGACACGGCATTGGGATAAGTCCTACGAGTGGACCCATAAACAACAATACTAATAACAATATCAAAGCATGCACAATACCAGCCACTGGTGTGCGACCGCCGTTGTTGATGTTTGTCATTGTACGTGCAATAGCACCAGTTGCAGGAATACCGCCGAAGAAAGGAACTACCACGTTAGCAATACCTTGACCAATCAATTCTGTGTTAGAGTTGTGTTTGTCAGAGATAACACCATCAGCCACCATAGCAGAGAGCAATGATTCGATTGCGCCCAACATCGCGATAGTGAACGCTGCAGGCATAAGTGAGCGAATTACGCTCCAAATAGTTTCGCCTTCAGCAAGATTCATTTCTGGCAATTTAGGTGCAGGAATACCCGAAGGCAATTCGTACAAGTCGCCGATAGTTTTGATGCTATTTACGAATTCAAAGTCGGTGAACTCTTTCAATACCCACACTACAAGTGTCATAATGATGATTGCAACGAGCGAACCAGGGATTTTTTTCGATACTTTTGGAGTGAAAATGATGATGAGAAGGCTCAACAAACCGATTGCGAATGCACCCCAATTCACCGAAGTGATATTTGTGAAATAGCAAATCCATTTCTCGATGAAGTCGGCAGGCACGCCTTCGATACCCATACCGAAGAAGTCGTTCATTTGAGTAGAGAAGATAGTGAGAGCGATACCGCCTGTGAAACCGATAATTACAGGATAAGGCACGAATTTGATGATAGTACCCATTTTTGTAAGACCCATCACTATGAGCATAATACCAGCAAGAATAGTGGCTATCATCAAGCCAACCAATCCAAATTGTTGGATAATGCCATAGATAATTACGATGAAAGCACCAGTAGGTCCACCGATTTGAACTTTAGTACCACCAAATGCCGAGATAATAAAACCAGCGATAATAGCAGTGATAAGACCCTCTGTAGGACCTACACCTGAAGCGATACCAAACGCAATTGCCAATGGAATTGCCACAATACCCACAATCACACCTGCCATCATGTCGGCAGTGAATTGTTGTTTACCATAATTTTTCAAGCACTCAATAATGCGTGGTTGAAATACATCTTTAATGTTGTACATCTTTTTTCTCAATTCACAATTCACAATTCACAATGCACAATCGTCGGCAACGTAAATCATGTATTGTATTTAGTTGATTATGTTATTGATATTTAAATATTTATTGGGTTTGTGTAATTGTGCATTATGCATTGTGCATTGTGCATTTTTACGAATTGCAAAGTTACAAAATTCTTCTAACTTGACAAAGAGAGAATTTTACTTTTTTTAAGAAAAATATTCTTTATGTAACTTGTTGATAAATAATATAAAAACTAAAACTATAGGTTTGTTGTTTTAAAATTATGAATTATGCATTATGCATTATGAATTATTTTTATTATCTTTGCATCGAATTTGCATACATGTGTAGTAATGAAAAGAAATAGTGTGTGCATCTAAATCTATATTTATGATTAATGACACTAAAGTGAGAGCTGCAATTACAGCTGTTGAGGCATATTTGCCGGAGTATATACTTACAAATGACGAACTTAGCCGTATGGTTGACACTTCTGATGAGTGGATTATGACTCGCGTAGGTATCAAGGAGCGTCGCATTCTCAAAGAGCCAGGCGTAGGTATGTCGTATATGGCTATTAAAGCAGTAAAAACTCTTTTAGAGAAAAATAATATCGAACCATCCGAAATTGACGGTATAATTTGTTCTACCGTGACGCCTGATATGGTATTCCCTTCTACCGCAGCTATCATTTCCGACGCTTGTGGTATTCGCAATGGTATATCTTTCGATATGCAGGTAGGTTGTGCGGGTTTTATTCATGCTTTCAAAACAGCATCACTTTATATCGAAAGTGGTTTTTGTAAGAAAATGATTGTAGTTTCGGGTGAGAAAATGTCGGCTATTATCGATTATACCGACCGCAATACATGTCCGTTATTTGGCGATGGAGCTGCTGCTGTTTTGTTGGAGCCATGCGCTGATGGTAATGGTCTTCAAGACGCAATACTTCGTTCGGATGGTATCGGTAAAGAATATCTCCACATGAAAGCCGGTGGTTCTATCAAACCTGCTACTCACGAAACTGTTGATGCACGCGAACACTTTGTGTATCAAGATGGTAAAAACGTGTTCAAATGGGCTGTAAGCAAAATGTCAGAGGTGTCGCTTGAAATGATGGAGCGTCATGGATTGAATCCAAACGAAATCTATTTCCTCCCTCACCAAGCTAATATGCGTATCATTGAGGCTGTTGGCAACCGTATGGGTATGCGCCCTGACCGTGTGTTGGTTAACATAGATAAACGTGCAAATACATCGTCTGCTACAATTCCAATCCTCCTTTGGGACAACAAACACCTTTTCTTGAAAGGCGACAACCTAGTTCTCTCTTCGTTTGGAGCAGGTTTTGCTTGGGGGGCTGTATATCTTAAATGGGCAGTTGATAATATGAAATGATTTCGCCGATAGAAGTAAGAGTAATGGGTGTTAGCGAAGCCAAACCCGACAATGATATTTATCTTTTGATGTTGGAGGAGGTGGAGGGTAGTCGCAAACTGCCTATTATAATAGGTGGATTTGAGGCTCGGAGTATTCTTGTTGGTATTCAAAATGTTGAATTAAAACGCCCAATAGTTTACGACCTTATGCTCGATATGATGAATCAATGTGATATCGATCTTGTGAGGGTTGATATTGTGCGCAAATCGGGCGAAGCATATTTCTCTAAATTGGTGATAATGAATGGCGATGAAGAGTTGCAACTTGATAGTCGTACATCCGATTCTGTAGCACTTGCAATTCGCTATAATGCACCGATTTATGTTGAAGAACAGATATTGGAAGAGGTGAAAGACCGCGTTCAAATTCGTCATACTGACGATGCGCCTGTTTCTATGCTTTTTGAAGAAGAACTTGAAGAAGCCCTTCAACGAGCTATTGCCGCCGAAAATTACGAACGTGCTCAAGAAATAAAAAATAGAATAAATAAAATATGAAGTTGCGTCTAATTATAATGAACTTCCTCCAATTTGCAGTATGGGGGGCGTATCTCACTTCAATGGGCAATTATCTTGGTAATGCTGGATTGGGTGCTAATATTGGTGTATTTTATTCAATACAAGGTGTAGTGTCAATTTTTATGCCTGCACTCATGGGTATTGTTGCCGACCGTTGGATTCCTGCACAAAAACTTCTCGGTATTTGTCATGGTATAGCTGGTGCTTTGATGATTGCTGCAGGGTGGTATGGTTTGACTACCGATGCTGTGCAATTTAGCACATTGTTTACTCTTTATAGTCTCAGTGTTGCATTCTATATGCCTACGTTGGCACTCTCTAATTCGGTGGCATATAATGCATTAGATAAAGCAGGCTTAGATACAGTAAAAGCTTTCCCTCCAATTCGTGTATTTGGTACAATTGGTTTCATTTGCACAATGTGGGTTGTTAACCTTTTAGGTTTTAAAGAAGATATTTCATGGGCTACAATTACTGTGTTTGATAAAGAAAGTATCAGTTTCCAATCTACTGCAGCACAATATGTTATTAGTGGCGGTTTAGGTTTGATATTAGCTATTTATTCATTTACATTGCCTGAATGTCCAATCTCTAAAAATAGTGGTGAAAAAACTCTTGTTGAGGCATTAGGATTGAATGCTTTTGCTCTTTTCAAAGAATACCGAATGGCAATTTTCTTTATATTTTCGATGTTGCTTGGTATGATGCTTCAAATCACTAATGGTTATGCTAATCCTTTTATTTCGAGTTTTGGAGCATTTCCTGAATATGCTAATACATTTGGTGTTCAATATGCAAATATACTTATTTCTCTTAGCCAAATGTCAGAAACATTGTGTATTTTGCTTATACCATTTTTCTTGAAACGATTTGGTATCAAAAATGTAATGCTCATGGCAATGCTTGCTTGGATGCTTCGTTTTGGATTCTTCGGTATGGGCAATCCAGGTAGTGGAGTATGGCTCTTTATTCTCTCGATGATTGTTTATGGTATGGCATTCGATTTCTTCAATATCTCAGGTTCTCTCTTCGTGGATAAGGAAGTAAGCACTAATATGCGTTCATCGGCACAAGGGCTCTTTATGATGATGACTAACGGTTTTGGAGCAACAATCGGCGTACTCGCAGCACAAGCCATCGTAAACCACTATTGTCAATACAATGCTACAGGGCATCTTGTGGGCGATTGGACTACTGTGTGGTATATATTTGCAGGCTTCGCACTAATCGTAGCCATAGCATTTGCACTTATTTTCAGAGAAAAGAAAAATAATAATATCTAGATTTTCTAGAATTGCTAGACTACTAGTATAATATAATAATGGAAAAAATTCTTCGCACAGAGCATCTATTCAAAACTTACGGTAAGCGTACCGTAGTGAATGATGTTTCTATTGAAGTACGACAAGGCGAAATTGTGGGTTTGCTTGGACCAAATGGTGCAGGTAAGACTACTACGTTCTATATGACCACAGGTCTTGTAGTACCAAATAGTGGCAAGATTTTCCTTAATGACCAAGAAATTACAAAATACCCTGTATATAAAAGAGCGCAAGCAGGTATTGGTTATTTAGCTCAAGAGGCTTCTGTTTTCCGTAAAATGACGGTAGAAGATAATATTCGTGCAGTGCTCGAAATGACTAAATTCTCGAAAGAGTATCAACGCGAGAAACTTGAACAACTGATTGCAGAGTTCCGTCTTGAGCATGTGCGTAAGAATATTGGGGATAGATTGTCGGGTGGTGAACGTCGTCGTTGTGAGATTGCTCGTTGCTTAGCTATTGAGCCTGATTTTGTAATGCTTGATGAACCATTTGCAGGTGTTGACCCTATTGCTGTGCAAGATATTCAAGACATTGTGTGGCACCTTAAAGACAAAAATATCGGTATTCTTATTACCGACCATAATGTAGATGAAACTCTCTCTATTACCGATAGAGCATATCTACTTTTCGAAGGTAAAATCCTTTTCCAAGGTACCCCTAAAGAATTGGCAGATAACCCTGTGGTGCGTGAGAAATATCTTGGTCGTGATTTCCAATTGAAGCAAAAAACAAAAGTATCAATATAGAGTTGAAAGATTAGAGTTTAGAGATTAGGGTTTATAGTTGAGGAGGAACTAATATTTTTTGAATTGCTGGTTATTAAAGTTTAAAATTATATATTTATATCATAAGTTATGCGTTTAATAAAAAATATTGCAGAGTTAGAGCAATATATTTCGGCTCTTAAAGCAGAAAACAAAAAAATAGGCTTTGTGCCAACAATGGGTGCTCTTCATGAAGGTCATCTTCAACTTGTACGTCGTGCAGTTGCTGAGAATGAAGTTGCTATTGTCAGCGTATTTGTAAATCCAACTCAATTCAACGATAAAAACGACCTTGCTAAGTATCCTCGTACTCTCGAGGCTGACTCAGCTCTCTTGGAGTCGGTTGGTTGTACTGCCGTATTTGCTCCTTCTGCTGAAGAATTTTATACCGAAGAGGAGATGAATACAACTTTCCAATTCAACTTCGCAGGATTGGATGAAGTAATGGAAGGTAAATTCCGTCCAGGACACTTCAATGGGGTAGTGCAAGTAGTTAGTAAACTCTTCCGTCTTGTGCAACCAAATCGTGCTTATTTTGGTGAAAAAGATTTCCAACAATTAGCTATCATCCGTCACATGGTACGCGTGATGAATTTCGATATTGAGATAGTAGGTTGTCCAATTGTGCGTGAAGAGAGTGGCTTGGCTCGTTCTTCTCGCAATACACTTCTTTCTGAAGAACAACGTGTTTTGGCTGCAAATATTCATGCAGTATTGAAAGAAAGCACAACTTTTTACTCAATGACTACAGTAAAAGAGCTTCACGATGCTACTATTGCGGCTATCAATCGCCATGAAGGTCTCGAAGTAGAGTATTACGACATCGTGAATGGCGACACTCTCCAATCAATCGATAAATGGGAAGATGCTGAATACGTTGTTGGTTGTATCACAGTATATTGTGGTTCAGTTCGCTTAATTGATAATATCAGATTTAAATAAATAATAATTTAACAATCAATAATTTATAAATCATTTAATTATGAATTATGAATTATGAATTATGAATTATGAATTGATAAAATGTATCTTAATTTAGTAAAAAGCAAAATACATCGTGTGACTATCACTGAGTCATGCCTTGATTATATAGGTAGTATCACTATCGACCAAGACCTCATGGAGGCTGCTAATATCTATCCAAATGAGCGCGTGCAAGTAGTTGATAACAATAATGGTAGTCGTTTTGAAACGTATGTAATTCCAGGTGAACGAGGCTCAGGTGTGATTTGTGTCAATGGCGCAGCTGCCCACCTTGTAAATGTAGGTGATATCATAATTATTATGGCTTACACTTGGATGACCGAAGAAGAGGCTAAGACATTTAAGCCATCAGTTGTCTTCCCCGACACCCAAACTAATAAATTAGTATAAAAAAAGGTTGCTCATGTGAGCAACCTTTTTTATAGTTAGTAGTTATTAGGTTAGAGGTTAAAGGTTAGAGGTTAATGCTGTATGGCAACTTTCAAATTTTGCGATAAGCGAGAGCAATTGAGTTTACTCAAATTGCTGAGCGAAGCAAAAATCTTGAGCGAAGCGAACAATTCTCAATTCTCAATTCTCAATTCTCAACTTTTATTGTTGCCCCACTAGGACTCGAACCCAGGCATACAGAACCAGAATCTGCTGTGCTACCATTACACAATAGGGCAGTATAAAAAGTTGCCCTAAACATATAGAGCAACTTTTTTATGATTGAGCTATTATCCAAGCATGCTGAGGAGGATACCAGCTGCAACTGCAGAACCGATAACACCTGCTACGTTTGGACCCATAGCGTGCATCAACAAGTAGTTTGTTGGATTTGCCTCTTGACCAACTTCTTGAGAAACGCGAGCAGCCATAGGTACTGCAGATACACCTGCTGAACCGATGAGAGGGTTGATTTTGTTTTTCAAGAAGAGGTTCATGAATTTAGCGAGCAATACACCACCAGCTGAGCCGAATGCGAATGCACAGATACCCATAGCCAAGATACCGAGAGTACCCCAAGAGAGGAATGTGCCAGCAGTAGCAGTAGCACCAACTGTGATACCGAGGAAGATAGTACAGATGTTCATCAATTCGTTTTGAACAGTTTTAGTCAAACGATCAACAACACCGCATTCTTTCATCAAGTTACCGAGCATCAAGCAGCC
>JAEIGA010018425.1_pt1 | contig 10636 bp, 7 predicted proteins | sample 9270691 | NCBI WGS metagenome assembly JAEIGA01 (sample SAMN17057246, study PRJNA624740) | gut metagenome | biome: biome; isolation source: fecal sample | host: Bos grunniens | place: China: Xizang | collected 2019 | reverse complement strand
GAGCCGCCGCCTCAGATTCTCGAGGCGATTATGAACGCTATGAGCGGGGTTGTCTCCGGTATCGACAAGGCCGCGAAGGCCATGAAAGAGAAAGCGCCTGAGATGATCGGTCTTTCGCTCAAGGGTGTAGACAAGCGTCTGTGCGTCGCAGAGGGTCTTCAGCTTGAAGGGCTTTTTCTGATCGGCGAAATTGAGGCTGTCCGTCGCGCTCTCCATGCGCTTGATATGGATCTCGCTGGTTACCAGATTGACGGCGTCAACGAGGCCGGCCACGTATATAAACTTAAGTATTCCTGCAACGCCGATCGCGCAGAGCGCGTGCGTGATGAAATTATCGCGCAGGAGCTCAACGCCCGAATCAGGCTTTTTGAGGAAATGCCGCGAGTTTTCGGCGATTCCCTCTGCCGTGCGCTCGCGATTTTGAAGAATGCTCGGCTTCTTTCGTCAGGAGAACTGTTCGATCTTCTTTCACCCCTCAGACTTGCGGCGATGGAAAAGATGCTTGACGGAATAACTTTGAGAGGCGTAGAGTCTCTCATAGCTTCAATTGATATTTACAACAAGGAAGATACGCTGGATCAGCGTCAGCGCGACAAGATCGATGCCGCGCGCGCCGATGATATGAACAGTCGTTTCGAAGATGTCGTAATCAACGACAGTGCGGAGGGCAGATTTCTGTGAATGTGATGTTTTCTAAAAATGCGCTTGATGCGCTCAACGCGTCCCAGAGTTGCGCGAGGCAGCTGGGTCACGATCATGTCGGATGCGAACATATTCTGCTTTCGATTCTGGCGATTCCGAAATGTCAGGCATGTGTGAGATTTGAGAAACTTGATTTAAAATTGGATGAGCTTTCCGAGTCGATGAAGACGATGATCGCTTCGCCTTCGGATGCGCTTCTGCAGCGCGGCGCTCTGCCGCTCACGGCGAGAACGCGCAAGGTTCTCCAGATTGCCGAAATGCTTGCCGGGAAGGGAAATGCCGTCGATACGGTCAATCTTGTCGCCGCGATGCTTCGCGAGGGCGAGAACGCCGCGGCTCAGCTTCTTTTCAACGCCGGCGTCACGCTCGATAATTTTATGGCGGCGGGAACACAGGGGGGATCAGGTAAAGGCGAGGTCGAAGGTCAGGACGATGGACTAGACCGAGGTGAAGAGGACGAGGAGATTTCTCAAGAACCTAAGCACAAGGCTGTTAAAACCCCGACGGTCAATGCGTTTGGCCGCGATTTGACGGAACTGGCGAGGCTTGGCAAGCTCGACCCGGTAATCGGCCGCACGAAGGAGCTTAAGCGGATAATCCAGATTCTTTCGCGCAGATCCAAAAACAACGCCGTCCTGATCGGCGAGGCCGGCGTCGGCAAGACCGCCGTCGTAGAAGGTCTCGCCCAGGCGATTCACCGCGGCGAAGTCCCCGAGAAGATGCAGTCGAAGCGCGTTGTGGCGCTTGATATGGCGCGAGTCGTTGCAGGTACGCAGTATCGCGGACAGTTCGAGGAGCGTCTTAAAAAGATCATCGACGAGACGTCGCGCAGCGGCGATATAATTCTCTTTCTCGACGAGATACATACGATGGTCGGCGCAGGCGGTTCCGAAGGCGCGATGGATGCGGCGAACATTTTAAAGCCCGCTCTCGCCCGCGGAGAACTGCAGTGCGTCGGCGCAACGACTTTAAAGGAGTATCACAAGTCGATTGAGAAGGACGCTGCGCTTGAGCGCCGCTTCCAGCCCGTCCAGGTCGACGAGCCGACGGTTGCCGATACGGTTGATATTTTAAAGGGCATCGCATCCAAGTATGAAGAGCATCACGGCGTCAGATTTTCTGACGGGGCTTTAAGAGCTGCCGTAGAGCTTACGGCGCGTTATATGCCTTCGCGGCAGCTCCCCGACAAGGCCATCGACGCGATCGACGAGACGGGCGCGAGGTTGCGCTCGGCGGCGAGCGCGAGACCGAAGAGCCTTGTCGAGCGCCAGGAGCGAATCGATACGTTGCGCGGCAAAAAGGATGTAGCCGTCAAGGATGGCGACTTCGATACGGCCGCCGGTTACCGCGATGCCATAAAGGAGGCGTCTGCAGAATTCGCAAAAGCGCTCGCGAAATGGCGCGAGACCCATTCTGAAGAGATTCTCGAGGTCGGCGAGAACGATCTCGCCGAAACAGTCTCTTCGATGAGCGGTGTGCCCGTTGAAAAGATGAATGCGACGACCGCAGAGAAGCTGCTCGGCATGGAGAAGTCTCTCGGGTCGGTTGTTGTCGGCCAGGAAAGCGCGATCAATGCGATTTCGCGGGCGCTGAGACGTTCGCGGGCGTTTTTGTCCGATCCTAAAAGACCTATCGGAAGTTTTCTTTTCCTAGGCCCTACCGGCGTCGGAAAGACCCATCTGGCCAAGATGCTCGCGGAGAAGGTTTACGGCGACGATAAGGCTCTGATCACGCTCGATATGAGCGAATTTCAGGAGAAGTATTCCTCGTCGCGTCTCGTCGGTGCGCCTCCCGGGTATGTCGGCTATGATGAGGGCGGACAGCTTACCGAGAAGGTTCGCCGCAGGCCCTATTCCGTCGTCCTCTTCGACGAATTCGAGAAGGCGAACGGCGATGTCTGCAATATGCTGCTGCAGATTCTCGACGACGGACGATTGACCGACGGACAGGGGCGCGTCATCGACTTCCGGAATACGATTATAATCTGTACGGCGAATCTCGGGTTCGATTTCGCGCGGGAAGGCCATTCGCTCGGTTTCGCGACTCAGACGAGCGAGAATAATTACGATGTTCTCAAAGAGAAGCTCATTGATGAAGCGAAAAAGACTTTCCGCCCTGAGCTTCTTAACCGTTTCGACGAAACGGTCGTCTTCAAAAAACTTGAAAAGAACGATCTTATTAAGATTCTCGATCTTGAACTCGCCAAGTTGTGCGATCGTCTCAAAGACGCTCATATCTCGCTTTCGCTAGATCCGAAGGCGGCCGACTTCCTCGTCGAGAAGGGCTACGACAGCGCTCTCGGAGCGAGACCCTTAAGGAGAATCGTTCAGGAATATCTTGAGGATCCTTTAGCCGACATGGTCCTCGCGGGTAAAGCCAAAGCGCGCATTCGCGTTAAACTCGACAAATCGGGCGATAAATTGAAATTCTGATTTTCGACATGTTTAAAACGCTGTTCACGATACTTCCGTTCGTTTTTGCCGGACTTTTAATACCCGCATTTGTTCTTGCGGGTAAAATCAGGACGCGCGGTCAGGCGATCTGGACGATGGTGTTTCTTTTCTGCGCATCCAAGTTCGTCTGCTTTGAAGCGATCGGAGGTAACGTGTTTGCGCCGGAATTGCCCGAGAAGGTTATATGGTTCTGGAACTGGGCCTATTCGGGGATGTGCGTACTGCTCGCGCTTACGCTTTTGGCTCTTCCCGTCAGATTTTTCGTTTCCAGACGCTATCCTTTTGACTGGTGGCGTATTGGATGGGTTGTCGCTCTTCCCGTGCTGGCGTGGACAGTCGCGGCGGTTGGCGTCTACAACGGGTATAAGGCTCCCGAGGTGAAGGAGGTCTCGATCGAGTATGAAAATCTGCCCGAAGGCCTCGACGGTTACAGAATCGTACACATATCCGACATTCACGCAAGTTCCGCCTCGCGGCGCTGGAGAACGGAAAAAATCGTCGAGCTTGCAAACGCTGCCAAGCCGGATCTGATCTGCGTCACGGGAGATATGTCCGACGGTTACAGCGCGAAAAGGCAGAAGGATCTCGAGCCTGTCAGAAAGTTAAAGGCCGAAGACGGCGTTTATTTTTCAACAGGCAATCACGAATATTACTTTGACCCCCTCAATTGGCGAATGACTTACGCCAAGTGGGGCTTGAGGATTCTTGATAACAGATGCGTGTTTCCGCGGTCAGATCTGGTGATTGGCGGAGTGAACGACTTGGAGTGTGAAAGGGTGCGCGATCTGAAGCCTGATCCCGCAAGAGTTTTTGAGGTCGCGACGAACGGCGAATTCAGGATTCTTCTTCAGCATCGCCCCGCGCCGGATTACGCCAAGATTCACGGCGACGGTTATAAATACGGCGCCGATCTCCAGCTTTCGGGTCATACCCACGGCGGCGTGATGCCGGGGTTGAATCGGCTGGTTTCCAGGGCGAACAAAGGTCTCGTCAAAGGCCTTTACAGAAAAGAGGACGGATCTGCGCTTTACGTTTCGCCGGGATCCGGACAGTGGGCGGGATTTCCTGTCAGGCTTTTCAACGACAGCGAAATCACCGTCATTACTTTGCGCAGGAAACGGGGCCGGTAAAATACCGCCAGAAGGCAATGTTCAACAGAAATAACTCTGCTATTGAAAACGCCCGTTCTCTTTGATATACTAATATAAGATTTGTTTCGGGCGATTAGCTCAGTTGGTTAGAGCATTACCTTCACACGGTAGGGGTCGAGGGTTCGAATCCCCCATCGCCCACCAGCAGAAAGTGCGTTTTACCTGTTAAAACTAGCGGTGAAACGCATTATTTTTTTTGCTTTTGACAAAACGGCAATTGACGGATTTTGATAAATTAGGTAAAATATCCCTAAAAATCGAAAAATGAAAGAGAACGGTAATGTTCGGTAAAATCAAGTCTCTTTTCTCAACGGATATCGGTATCGACCTCGGAACCGCGAACTCCCTCGTGTACGCGAAGGATCGCGGCATCGTTTTACGCGAACCGTCCGTGGTCGCTATTCAGGCCGGATCCAAGCGCGTTCTCGCCGTCGGCGAGGAGGCTAAGCGTATGTTGGGCCGCACGCCTGGCAACATCGTCGCCATAAGACCGATGAAGTCCGGCGTAATCGCCGACTTTGACATTACCGAGGCGATGATTTCGTATTTTATCAGAAAGGTCAGTCCTAAGCGGTTTTATTCGAATATGAAGTGCGCCAGGCCTCGTATGGTGATCGCTGTTCCGAGCGGTATTACCGAGGTTGAAAAGCGCGCCGTCGAAGACGCCGCCCAGAATGCCGGTGCCGGAAGGGTGTTTCTCATCGAAGAGCCCATGGCCGCCGCAATCGGTGTAGGGTTGCCCGTTTCCGAGCCCGCAGGCTCCATGATCGTCGACATCGGCGGCGGAACGTGCGAGGTCGCGATTATTTCCCTGGCGGGAATCGTTCACAGTTATTCTGCCCGCGCGGCGGGCGGAGACGCTATGGACGAGTGCATCATGAAGTATATCCAGCGAGTCTATAATCTTCTCATAGGCGAGCGCATGGCTGAACGAATTAAAATAGAAATAGGAAGTGCCTATCCGGTGGGAGAAGAGAAGACACTGGAAATCAAGGGCAGAGATGTGGTGGCGGGATTGCCGAAAACCTTGACAATAACTTCCGAGGAAATCAGAGACGCATTGAAGGATCCTGTTACGCAGATTGTCGATGCGGTCAGAACGACTCTCGAAAAGTGCGAACCGGAACTTGCCGCCGATCTCGTCGATCGCGGACTCGTGCTTTCCGGCGGCAGCGCACAGCTTCGCGGGCTCGATAAGCTGCTTGCCGCTCAGACGGGGCTTCCCGTCACGTTGGCGGATGATCCGCTTTCGGCTGTGGCCGAAGGAACGGGCGTTGTTATGAACGAGCTTGATTTCCTCGCCGGTAACAAACGCGAGATGTAAGGTTTTCGGCGATCCTCGTTACGGTAGGGGGGCGCCAGAATGAAGGTTAAGTCGACAAGAACTTTGGCGGTTGCCGCGATAGCGGCGATCGGCGTTCTTGTTTTTCTTTTTTCGAAATCTGCGGCGATAGAGGCGGCATATCCATTTCAGAAGGTGAAACTCTGGTTTTCAAGAAGCGTGGCGTCCCGTATTTCGGGGGCGTGGAACGGAGCTAAAGCCATGGCGGAGAATGGACGGCTTCGCAGAAACCTGTCGGCCTTGGCGTTGGAAAACGGAGAGTACGAAAGAATATACGCCGAAAACCGCAGGTTGAGACGGGCGCTGGATTATGCCCAGGAACGTAAGCAGGAGTGGATTCCCGCCGAAGTTCTTTCGTGCGGCGGCGGTTCTGCCGACGCTTTTAAGTCCATCCGCGTCGGAAAGGGTTCTTTCGCGGGAGTGCGCGAGGGCGCGGCGGTTGAAGTCCCCGAAGGTCTTGTAGGACGGGTCGTATCGGTAACTCCGCATACGAGTGAAATTATGCTCATAACCGATCCGTCTGTAAAGGTCTCGTGCCGGGTTGAGGCGGAGAGTCCTTTGATAGGCGTTCTGACTGGAGGGGCGGAAGGTCTGCTCTCGCTCAGGTTTTTAAAGCCGGGGGTTGAAATTCTTCCTAGGGCTAAGGTTTATACATCGGGTTTCGGCGGGCTTTTTCCGCCGGGAATCGCGGTCGGCACTTTCTGCACCGACGTTGAATCCGTGGCGCACGGCGCCAATGGGCTTGAAGGTCGCGGTGGTGTGATTCCGGCTGTCGACTTTACGACGCTGAAGGACGTCTTTATCCGCAAGTGAAAAAAGATTTAGTCCAGCTTCTTTACTCGATATCCGTACTGGTTGTTTCGTGCGCCGCGGAAGAGCTTCTCCCTTGCGTTTTCGGGGTGGGCGTTCCGGTCCTTCTGTCCGCGTCCGTTTATTTTGCGTTGAACAGAACTCCCGTCGTCGGACTTCTTTTTACCTTGGCCGCCGGTGCGGCGGAAGATTCCCTTTCTTCTTTGCCGCTGGCCGCGAGTGTCAGCTGTTTTGTCGTCGCTTGCGCTTTATTGAGGGGCTTTAAGCTTCCTTTCGCGCTTGCCGTTTTCGCATATCCTCTGTATCAGCTTTGGATATGGGCGTGGCTCGGCTCCGCCATGCAGGGGCGGATACTCATCAGAATTCTGGCGGCTTTCCCTGTCGGCGCCGTTACATCTGTAGTCGTGTGGGCGCTGCTTCGCTGGCTTGACGGAAAGGCGGCGGTCGATGAAAAGTAGTTATTCCGCGCAAGGGCTTCTTTCGTTCGCGGTTTTGTCGGTCTCATTCGTGATCGGATTTCTTATTTTAGCCTCGAGACTTAAGGTGGAACAGGTCGACTCCGCTGCGGAATATCGGCGCCAGATGCAGTCTCAGTCGTTCCGCCGTGTTCAGACCAGCGGGTTGAGGGGACGCATTGTCGATCGAAACGGCGTTGTTCTCGCGGGCAACAGGACCGTGGTGAACATTGCCGTCAATCCGGAGTCATATCGCGCCAAGGCGCGCGGCGAGACGACCGAAAAGAATATCCTCAAGGCTATAGCCCGGGCGGAGGAGATTATAGGCAGACCGTCGATTTTGGATCAGGACGATATCCGTCGCCATCTGAAACATTCGCTGGCGATGCCGCTTGTGGCGTGGCGCGATATATCCGAGGAGGAACTGGCGAGATTTTCAGAGCGCCAATACATGCTCGACGGGTTCGAGTGCTCGATCGTCTCGGAGCGTCAGTATCCTCACGGCATACTGGCGGCCCACGTTCTGGGGCGTGTGGGGCGCGACAGGCTGCCGTTCAATCCCGGAGACGATAGAATTAATTACATCGACAAGGAATTATGCGGACGCGACGGCCTTGAACTTCAATATGATACTCTCCTGCGCGGCATGCCGGGAGAGGAGAGGGTGCTTGTCGACGCGTTGGGGTTTGCGACGGAACGCGAGGTTCTTGTCGATGCGCGTAACGGATTCGATCTTAAGCTTACTCTCGATTACAGGCTTCAGAAAGCCGCAGAGGACGCGTTGAGGGGCTTGAGAGGCGCTTTCGTCGCCGTCGATCCGCGTGACGGCGGTGTGCGTGCGATGGTAAGTACTCCGTCGTTCGACCCTCGCGAATGCGTCCCCGTTTTCCCCCGCAAGCTTTACGAGCGTTACAGCAAAGATCCCGCGAAACCGCTGCTTAACCGTGCCGTCGCCGGGCAATACGCGCCGGGATCCACTTTTAAGCCTCTTACCGCGCTTGCAGCCCTTTCCGTCGGAATCGATCCCGGCAAGACGCACGAGTGCTTCGGATATTATGAAGTGGCAGGAATGAGGATACGCTGCGCCAGGACGTGGGGCCACGGCGATATGGATCTAGTCAACGCGATAAAGAACAGCTGTAATCCGTATTTCTGTGAAATCGGTGTAAAGGCGGGAACGAACGCCATCAATTCCGTTTGCCGGAAGTTCGGCCTCGGAGTCAAGACCGGTATCGATTTTCCCATCGAGGGGGACGGCCTCGTGCCGGATGCGGCTGAAAAGGCGAAGCGCGATCCGGCGGTCAGGTGGAATTCCGGCGATGTGGCCCAGACGTCGATAGGGCAGGGCCTTCTTCTGGTTACGCCCTTGCAGATGGCTCTTGTTGCCGCGGGACTCGGAAGCGGCAAGCTGCCCGTACCTCATTTAGTTGAAGGCTGCGCCTCGCCCCCAAAAAAGATCGACATTCCCAAGAGTGATTTCGCGCGCGTGGCGGAGGGGATGAGGAAGGTTGTCGCCAAAGGTACTGGCCGTCTCGCCGGCGAAAGGGTTGAGGCGGACGTGATGGGAAAAACGGGAACCGCGGAAGTCGGCTCGAGGACCAACAGGCGGAAGAACACCTGGTTCATCGCATATGTGACGCCTACGCCGAAGTCTGCCGTTCAGGAGCCTATCGCGGTGGCTCTCGTCATTGAAAACGGCGATACGGGCGGATCGACGTCCGCGCCGAAAGTCGGCGAGATTCTGAGGGCGTATTACGGGGAGTCCGAGAGATGAAAAAGTTTCTTTTGAGATTCAACTGGATTTCCTTCCTTTCGATGATCGCCCTTGTCGTGATAGGCGCGATGGTTCTCGCTTCGGCCGGAGAGGCGCGCGGCTCCGAGGTGTTCGCCTCCAAATGGAAATCGATGCTCGGGACCGCCGCGTTCGGTCTTGTGTTGTATTTTACTTTGGCGCTTACCGATTATCGTACGCTTTTCAGTTATTTGTCGATTCCCGCGTACGGCGTGGCCGTCTTTCTTCTGATTCTCGTTCTTTTTGTCGGAACCGAGCAGTTCGGCGGCAAGCGCTGGCTCTGGTTCTTCCAGCCGAGTGAAATATCGAAGCTTTGCGTGATGGCGTTTCTGGCGTATCTTTTCGGCTCCCGTGAAGATATGTTCAAGGGCCATTATGGCTTCAGGGGTTTTCTCATCGCCTCGGTAACGATAGCGGTCCCGTGTCTTCTGATTCTGATGGAGCCGGACCTTGGGACGACTTTGACGCTGGTTCCCGCCGTGATCGTCATGCTGCTTGCGGCCGGAGTCTGGCGCAAGGGTCTGATCGTTCTTCTGGCGGCAGGATGCGTCGCCGCGACGACGGTTCTCGCGGCGGTTTACGAGGCCGAGAAGCCGGGCGTTCCAGCAGAGAGGCGCGCCGCCATTCTTAAGTATGTTCCGCTCAGACCCCATCAGGTTGAACGGGTGAAGACGTTTCTCTTCCCCGAAACCGATAAGAATGATTCGGGGTACAATCTGCGCCAGTCCAAGATGACCATCGGAGCCGGAGGCTTCTCCGGCAAGGGTTACGGCAAGGGTGAGTCTATAAGGCGCGATCTCCTGCCGGCGATGGGCATCATGAACGATTTCATCTTTTGCGTATGGGCCGAGGAGATGGGCTATATGAAAGGTTCGCTTCTGCTCATTTTACTTTTTGCCGCGCTGTGCCTGTCGACGGCTTGGACCGCCGTGATCGCCGGCGACAAGCGGGGCAGAATATTCGCGCTCGGCGTCGCGACGCTGATATTTGCGCATGTCTACATCAACATGGGCATGTGCATCGGGCTAGTTCCGATCACGGGGCTGCCGTTACCGTTTCTTTCACTGGGCCGCACTTTTCTTATAACGATCATGTGCGCCCTGGGTATTGTTCAAAGCATATCATTACACAGAGAGGATGAAAAATGAACCTGTTCGGATGGCTTAAGCGCTCAAAAACGAAGCGCGAAATCATTGTAAACGTCGAGAAACTCGAAACGCGCGTGGCGGTAATGGAGAACGGTCGCCTCGAGGAGTTCATGGTCGAGCACCGTGAGGAGGAGAGGCTTGTCGGAAGCGTCTTCAAGGGCCGCGTGCAGAATCTGGAGAACGATCTTCAGGCGGCGTTCGTCGATATCGGACTGAAGAAGAACGCGTTTCTCCATTACTGGGACATGACGCCCGACGCGGACTCCATTCTCGACGACGACGATGACGCGGGACGCGGGAAGAACGCCAAAAAGGCGAATCGTCTTTCCGACGCCGAAATCGCCAAGCTTTTTCCGCCGGGATCTGAAATCATCGTCCAGGTGACGAAGGGACCGATTTCGACGAAGGGTCCGCGCGTCGTCGCGAATCTTTCCATTCCCGGGCGATACCTCGTCATGATGCCGGGCGCGAAGGACTCGCGCGGGGCGACGCTGCGCGGCGTTTCGAAGAAGATCGGTGACGCGAAGGAGAGACAGCGTCTTAAAAAGATCATCGACAAGCTTCCGCTTCCCGAGAACGTCGGCCTTGTCGTCAGAACCGTCGGACAGGGCGCGAGCGCCCGCGCGTTCGCGCGCGATCTCAGAAATCTGCTTTCGGTCTGGAACGAGATGCAGGCCAACACGAAGAATCTCCGCACTCCGTGCTGCATCTTCCAGGAGCCCGATCTCTGCGAGCGCGTCGTGAGAGACTGGCTTACCGAGGATATTGACGCGATCGTCATTG
>JAEIGA010018424.1_pt1 | contig 10637 bp, 7 predicted proteins | sample 9270691 | NCBI WGS metagenome assembly JAEIGA01 (sample SAMN17057246, study PRJNA624740) | gut metagenome | biome: biome; isolation source: fecal sample | host: Bos grunniens | place: China: Xizang | collected 2019 | reverse complement strand
TGATTGATATTCAACACAAACTTCTCTCCACTTGACACTTCCTCAAAGCCGCAAGCCATCAACCGGTAATGATAGTGGTTACACTTATCTTGATAAGCATACTGCACATCGCCACAAGGACGCACCGTATCCTTACGATAGATATATCCACAAGATATCGTATCGCCATTCTTCCAGCCATGCGACACATACGCATACAGAGTCTTCCTGGCCATCTTGTTCATCGCCTCCACCAGCATCTTAGCCGCACTATCGCCCTTCTGTATCTCGCACAAGGCGTAGACATCGGCATCCATCTGCTTGAATGCCTTGCAAATCTTCAGTGTCTGCAAAGCTTGTTGCTCCTTGGTGGTCTTGCGTTGGGCATAGCCTCCTAAGTTGTAGAAGTAGTTTTGGATATTCGCTGCACATATGAGCAATCCGCCCTTCTCCATCTTGGGTTTGGGCTCTGGCTTGTTATTCACAAAATTAGGCGTGGTACCCGTCACCAATTTTCCAGGCGCTACCACACGAGCTTGTAAGTTCTTCACCATCGCACCAGTCCGTACCTTATAATTGGTAATCTTGCAAGACAATCGCAACGTATTCTGGCGATTGGCATTCTTTATTTTCCAATACAACGTACTATCACCATCTGCTAAACCATACGCCTTCTCCTCTGGTACATACAATCGCTCTGGCGATAAGATTAGGGAATCATAATAATTGCCACAAACATAAAGCGGTGTAGTAATCTGCACCATTTTACCTATATATGCTTCCCAACCATTAGTAAATGATTCGGGAAATCGAACCTTCTCTACTGCATACAATCTGCTAGAAATCAACAGAATTATTACAACTAATACTTTTTTCATCATACAAAAATTAACCTTGTCCTTGAGATTTGTAAGTCACTTTTCCATTTACAGGGATATGTCCTGCCACTTTCATCTTGCGAACAAACAGCTTGTCGCCACAAAGAACATATAAATAATTTCCACTAAATGCCAGAGAGTTTACTCTTCCTGTGGGCAACGACAATATTGCCCTAACACGACCATTATGATCTGCAACCTGCACACCCATCTCTGTCGCCACATATAAGTTTCCTTTTATATCAAATGCCATACTTCCAGATGGTTGCAATACTCCGTTGCTCAAATCATGAAGATGATAATAAGGCTCACTATACAACATTCTGCCTGTTTTATTCATCACCGTACTTATCAAATGATGGGTATTCTCTGTACCCGTCACACAAAAACGCTCATCTGGAGATACTGCTAGTGTCCTGCAACCGGCTGCGACCACCCATACATTATCTCTTGTTTTTGTTTGCTCATCTCCAAGCACCAAATATTTCCCTTCACTCAACGCACATACTGCTTGGACATTTTCCAAACTATCCACTATTTTCTTGCCCTCTTTATACAACGCATCACCACGCATAGTCAATCCGTCACCTACTAATTTTTCATTTGATTTCAACCCTGCATGACGTATTGTTTTATACTCACCATCTTGAGGCAATACCCTAAAGATCTTATTACCAGAAGCAAATACCACACTCTGATCGATACTTGCATACACATTTCCATCTACTTCCACTGGCAATTTCACCTCTTGCCATTCACTCTCCTCCAATAAAATCTCTTGCAACATACCATTATTCGATACACCCTTTTGAACTTTTGCTGGATAACCTTTCCATAACCAACGCATCGCATCTGGAAAAGCTAATGTACCATATTTGATACTATGATTACCTCTATCCCACTTATGGAACACCTCATATCCCGCAAAATTAAAGGCAGATTCCATCAATAAATTATACTCAAACCATTCACCAAAAATTGGATTCCACACATCATACCAACCATCTTGCATATAAATTCTTAACGGTTTGGGCTCGGTCTTACGTATAATCGCTGGATAGTTATGACCACCACGCATCGCTACAAAAGTACCTACAGTAGTGTATACACGACTGTATAAATCAGGTCTATGCCATGCGATACTGAAAGCTGCTATTCCACCACTGCTGGCTCCGGTGATAGCACGATCATTCGCATCCTTGGATATCATAATTGTTTTACCGCTTTCCGTTTTCATGCCCTCAACTCTCGCAAGCACCTCTTCCTCAATAAATTGTGATAACGTGTCATCTGTTGAGTCAAACTCTTTGCAACGATTATACCGCACCACTTCTCTATCTTCATCATACACCACGCCTGGATTTACAAATACACCTATTGTCACTGGCATCTCCCCTGAACTAATCAGATTATCCATCACTGTTGTCGCATCATACAAGATTCCATCCATACAAACTAACAGACACGCAGGCTTATTACTTTTGTATTGTTGAGGAACATACACCAATATCTCGCGTTCTGTACCTGGATAAATTTTCGAATCGTTTAATGTAAATTGTAAGATTTCACCTCGATTTTTTTCATCCATTTTCACTGTAGCGGGATCAAAAGGAGTACGCACATTATATGCCTGCTGACCAAATATGATATTCGCAACCAATACCACAACCGCAAGAACAAATAACTTTTTCATAATCATTATATATTAAGCGCGGCAAATCATTGCCGCGCAAAATTTAATACTAGTTTATTTTTTTATCTTTTTCTTTTGGAGATTCTGGCGATCTAATGCTAAACAAGGACGTTGAGATAATTTTTGCAACACCTCTTCAAATTCAGGAAAATCACAAGTCAAAATGCCGTTTGATAATGTTCTAATATCCTCTTTCAAGCGTTCAATACCCGACTCCTGCTCTTTGTTCCATTGAGCATTTTTCTGGCGCATACATTGAGCTATATATACTGTCATTGCTTGTTGCTTTTCTGTATCTTGCTCGTTTGCAGCCAATTGCACCATATCCTGAATGATGCGACCATAATTGCGCATACGTACAATAGCTGTTTTTCTCAAACTTTCTTCCATATATTCTTCTCAATCTTTATATGTTCACTTCTTTTTTATCAAGTAAATCATTGTTGGATAGTGATCTGCGTATCCATTTTGCCAAACGCCACTCTTCACGGTTCGAAATGGTGTTCCTTTATCTTTTCCTTCTTGCACTGTCAAAAACGGCTTGTTAAAAATCTGCGACTTCCAATACATCCATTTACCATCTTCCACTTGAGCATTCATCAAGGGTTCTGAAATAAAAATCTGGTCAAACAAAGTCCAACTACCTTGATAAGCCAAAGTTCCTATTCCACGATCCAATTTCTGCCACATCGTATTGAAAAATCCCTGCTCAGCGACCTCCTCACGTGTCTTTTTTGCTCCCATCACCACTGCACAGCTATTATTAAATGGATCATCATTCAAATCTCCCATTACTATTATCTTTGCGCGAGGTTCCTTCATATAAATGCTATCGCACACCTTCTTGCATAGCATTGCTGCCGTATCACGGGTAGCACGACTACTTTCTTCGCCACCTGAACGGCTAGGCCAGTGATTAACGCTGATGTGAATCTTATCCATCACTATCTTACGATTGTCATCCAACATATAGCCCGAAACCCATAATTGCAAACGGCTACGCACTACTCCGCCGTCGGCATAATGCGCCTTCAATTCGTAACCTTTAGGCTGACCTACTGGCTTAAACATATTTGGATTATACAAAAAGCCTACATCTATTCCACGACGATCAGGACCTTCCAGCAAAATAGGGACGTAAGTGCGATTATGCTTTTCCTTTAATTCTTTGCATAAATCATACAAACATCCAATATTCTCCACCTCAGATACACCCACGCACGCTGCTCCACGAGGATCTTCATCTGTTCCTAGTTGAGAAATCGCATAAGCCATGTTTTGAATCTTATTTTTATACTTCAATGAAGTCCACTTCATTCCACCATCGGGCAAGTATTCATAATCATTCTTACCTTCATCATGAATGGTATCAAACACATTCTCCAAGTTATAAAACGCTACACAACGAACCAGCATTTCATCTGCAGCTAACACTTTGGGAAGTGTACCAAAAACAAAAATGGCTAAAATCACCAATCGAAAATAAACGTACTTCATATTTTTTTGTATTATTTCTCTGCAAAAGTACTATTTTTTTTTGGATTGTCCAAAAGTTTTTTGTAATTTTGCTGCGATTTTTCAATTTTACCCTTGAATCTTCGAAACTTCGAAACTTTTAATACTCTTAAATTTAGAAATTATGTCATCAGTAAACAAAGTTATTCTAGTTGGCAATGTCGGAAGCGACCCTGAAATTCGATATTTGGAGCGCGGCACTGCAATTGCTAATTTCAATCTTGCAACTACAGAACGTGGATATACAATGCAAAATGGCACACAAATACCCGACCGAACAGAATGGCATCCTATTGTACTTTGGCGCAACTTAGCTGAATGGGCTGAAAAATATGTACGAAAGGGTATGAAACTCTATGTCGAAGGAAAATTGCAAACAAGAACTTGGGAAAAAGATGGTCAAATTCGCCGTAAAACCGAAATTATCGCGGAAAATATACAAGTTCTATACCGTCCTGCTGACTATAAAAGCCCAAATAGCAATGGGGTTGAAAACGGCACCGAGACAGATGTGCCACAAGAACCTACCGCAATCCCTACAGTAGAAATAGAGGACATCTTCTAATTACCTACTATTTCTCAGAGTCAAATAAAACATATTTGTTTAGTGTGCTACGCACTATTCACGCACTATTCACGCACAATAAACGCACAATAGACGCACAATAGACGCACAATAAACGTACTATTTAGAGCCTATATGGACACCCGACTGGACATCGTGGTGTCTTTTTTTAGACACCAACCCATCTCTTAAAAATCACCCACCTATCTCAACATTACAACCGACCGCCAAATTCAGTTTCTGGCTGCTAGCATCAGAAATCGGCATAACCAAATTATGCTTATTTACCTTCCATGGCTGCAACATCACATTGGCAAAAGCTCGCACTACCATCCCAGAAGTTTTGCTACCACTGAATCGATCCAACACCCATTGTTTTTGCAACTTTAATCCAACTAAAGTTACTGCAAAATCCCCTTGATACCCTGTATACAAACTCTTTGCTGGAGTTATACCCACACGAGCATCCAAACGCCAATCATGCGTCAAATCAAAGTCATATCCTAACTCTACATACGTCGAATACGCACGTTTTAATTCTCCGTTCAATATATATCCATCACGACTAAACGTACGACATGCAACCAAGCACCTCAATGGTAATCTGTCACTTATACAATATGAAACGCGCCATTCACCTGTAGTACCACCACCTCCAGGAGCATGATTCTTGAAATCAAAAAATCGAGATAATCTTCCATCTGCATAACGATCAAAATAAAAACAATGAAGGTAATAAACACTCAATCCCCAACGACTAAAACCAATTGCTATATCTACTTCTGGATTAAAACCCTCAAACGTCCAATTTGTGGTACCTACATTCCACCAGACATTTGCAAACACACCAGCATAGCTTACTGTGGCATCCACTTGTAATGAGGGACCGCCGCAATACAATCCTCGCCAGATATAATTGCTAGTCATACTCGCATTCGCAGACCACGAGAACAATGAATCTTTCCCTATTTCTGCCTTTAATACAAGGGGCAAAAATAAACACACACTTATCAATATTGCTCGCCAACGCATTCTTCTATAGATTTTTTACAAAGGTACTATTTTTTTTTGAATTACGCAACAATAGATATAAAAAAACAGGATCGTCAATCCTGTTTACTCCTAATTACAATCATTATTTCAGAATGGTAGAATCGTACCCTTAGGAAAATAAGCACGCAAGCGGTATCTAACCGAATATACTGAGGCTGGCTCTATCATAAAAATTGCGGCTATAGTCTGCGTGTCCAAAGCAGCTAAAAAACAAAGAATATATGCCAAGTTGGTAGAAGTTAAGGAACGTAATGAATGTTCACACAGATGTATCGTCAACGAATTATCTACATCCAACACGCGCTGACGCACCAAATCCATCATATCCTTACTCAATGCTGACAATCGAATTCTATGCTCCAACTGCGTTTTTGCATTGCCAATTAATAGTAGTTTTCCATCCATACTAAACGAACAACATATAAAATTGTTCGCAAAAGTACTGCTTTTTTGCCTATTTTCATATAGACAAATATAGATAAATATATAAATCAGTACGGAAATTCTACTTCAGAACCAAATTTCTTGCGCAAACGATAGCGAACTGTATAGACACTTGCCAGCTCCACACTCATTAAGTCTGCTATTTCTTCCACACTCATACCTGCCGCAAGACATAATATATAGCGCTTATCCATCGCAGTAATCTTCTTACCATGAACCAACAGCGCTTGTATATGCACCAAGTCTAACTCACGCAACTGAGCCACCGTCCGCTCCATATAATCGCGTCGAGAACCATTTTCCAATTGGCATATCAATTCTTCCACCAATATCATTAGTGGATCTACATCCGTCTGATCCTTCAAACTTTGAATCGTCTGACGCATGTTATCAGCCTCCAATGCTGCTTCATACAACTTCGCTTCGGCGTTTTTCCTACCCAAAACCAATAACCAACAACCTATTACCAACAATAGCAATAGCATCACTAGCGCCAGCATAATCCACCTATTCAATCTATTCTCCGCTGCCAACTTACCCATCTCCAACTGCTGTTTTTCCACTTCATATTGTATCTGCACCTCTTGCAACACCTTGCGTTTATCCGCATCATAACGCAACTCATTATTATCCAGCAACTTCTGCTGATAATCCAACGCTTGTCTCCAGTGCCCCTGCTCCTCATGAATCATCGCCATGAACATATATGCCTCCCCACGTTCGGTTACTACCGTATTAGGTTTTGTCTGAGCCACCGTATCAATCAACTCTAGCACATACGACATCATCCCCTCCGCCTGAGTATAATCTTTCTCATAATACTCCTGCCATGCCTCCAAATCCACTATACTAATCAATGCCTCCAACGAGTCCTCACGCGTGCGCGAACCTTTTATAGATGCGCGCGCACGACTCAAATAATGCCGCACACTATCCACCAGCGGAGGTTGGAAGTGCATATCATAAAAGAATGCCATATTATAGTAACTCCATACTGGCACAATATTATACGTTCGAGGATCTGCTATCTGTTCCAACTCTTCTATCGCACTCCAACCATGCCTAATCGCCAAATCTATACTATCCAAATACGAATAATAACCTGAAGCCACCGAGTGATAGTTGTATGCCACAATCGCCGAATTATGTTGCTCATATAGCGACTTCAACCCCTCACACTGCACCAGCATATTAGCCCAGTCGCCTATATTCATATAATCTATTGCCCTCTCATACAGACACATAGATGCCATATCCCAGTTTTCCATCTCCACAAACTGGCCGCATGCTTGTATCAATTTCTTCTGTGCATCAGCTGCTTTCCCCTGATTAAAATCAAACAACGCCTCCTGACGCAAAGCATATGGGTCGTTGTCTCCCAACACCCTCTCGCCTTTCGCCTCATTGCCAATAGCCCATAGCCCATTACCAATAGCCAATAACCATATCAACAACACTATTTTCTTCATTTCACTGCAAAGGTACATTTTTTTTGCCAACAACACAAGTTTTTTATTAATATTTCTTATCAAAACTACACATCCTGTCGCCTTTTTAGACAACAGGATGTGACGTAATAACAATTATATTATTTAACTTGTTGACCAAGCATATTATACATTTTACCAGCACGTAGGATTACTACTTGTCCTTCGTGGAGCATTTTCTCAATCTGCGAACTATCGGTATCTACATTTTCCAAATTCGTTACAATATCTGCTTCGTCACGAATATCAAACTCCTTCCATACCTCCGCATTGCGGTATTTGCGACCTGCGCCATAAGGAACGAAAACAGGGATACTACGGCTCACATTCTCAAATGTCTTGCTATCCACCATTGGAGGTTCCGTCGCATGCACTGTTATCTCACCCAACTTCGCGCACAACGCAAAACCATTATCCGCAATCATCTCCAAGGTAGAAGGCAACACAAGCGACTCCAAGTATGCGCAACCATAGAACGCACCATTACCAATCGTAGTTACGCCTTCTGGAATATCCATTGTTTGAAGATTGATACACTCATAGAATGCCCAATGGTCAATCGTCTTCAGTTGGCTATTTTGTGCAAACACCACACTTGTCAGACTACGGCAGTTCTCAAACGCACGCTTATGAATCGTCTTCACACTTCTAGGAATAGTCACATCCGTCACAAACATCAAGTCCATAAACGCATTGGTTCCCAGACTAGTGATACCCTCCGACAAACTGATTGCCTCCACTTCGTCCGCATACACATTCCATCCATACGCACTCTGGTTCCACATCTCGCCTGTTCCCTTCAGCGCAAGCGTATCATTAGTAAAGGTATAGAGAATATCATCGCCACAGAAATCACCCACTACAAACAATACTTCCAATGTGGTATCCCGATCCATTACCACGGTGCGTGGATTATCTGTCACGCCGTCTGCCCATTTCCAGAAGCGATAGCCTGCGAATGCAGTCACTTCCAATACCGCTTCCTCACCTGGATAATACGCCCCTACTCCAGCCACATGACCTTGCTTCGCATCATACTTCACCGTCATTTGGTAGGTGCTGATTGCACCAAAAGTAGCTGTGTAAGTCACATCCTCCGTCACAGTCACCACGCGTGGATTATCGGTATTGCCGTCATTCCATGCCACAAACTCACACCCCTCGCGAGGAATAGCCTGGATAGTTGCCTCGTCGTTGCTACAAGTGTTAGGTGTTACCACGATCACCTCTCCCATGCGATTATCACTGGCTTTCACGCGGAGTACAGCAGCAGGTATCTCATACATACGATTTTGTTGCGATTTCCAATTGGCATCCTCCACATAGAACTCCTTGTTGCCGCACAACACATTGATTGTCATATTAGCAGGTGCACCAGAGAAGGTGCTACTAGATATCGTTGGTGGCATCAATGGCAACAGATTAATAGCTGTGATACCATCGCTGTTTGACAATATAGAACTACCTAAAGACATCACCGTACTAGGAATGGTCAGAGAGGTCAGTCCATCACATTCACAGAAGGCACGCTCAGCAATCGAGGTCAATCCTTGAGGCAATTGAATCGTATTGAGAGAGCTGCATCCGTTGAACGCACTCACACCAATCGATTTCAATCCCACTGGAAGAGTTACATCCGCAAGCGACTGACAATTTACAAATGCCCCATTAGGAACACTTGTCAGTTTACTGGGCAATACAATCTTGCTGAGTGCACGACACTCTTGGAAAGCATTATCTCCCAAAGTTGTCAAGCCGCTTGGCAATACAATATTGCTCAACGCAATGCACTCTCTAAAAGCACTATTTCCAATATTCGTCACACTAGAAGGTATATGCAGCGATACCAAATTGCTGCAACGATAAAAGGCTTGCGTACCAATGGTGGTCAAACTAGAAGGTAATGTTACCTTACTCAGGTTAGGACAATTTATAAATGTATTATCCAAGATACTCACGCCCTCAGGTATCTCTATCTCCACCAAACCCATACAACCTGCAAAAGCATAGAGCATGACGCGAATCGTGCTAGGCAACTGAATCGTTTGCAGGGATGAGCAGTTCTCAAAAGCATAACTCTGAATAGTGGTAAGTCCCTCTGGCAAAATCACCTTAGATAATGCAGGGCAATTTACAAAACAACTATGAGGAATGATAGTTAGCTTCTTGGGCAGACTCACTTCTGTTAGCGACGTACAGCCGCGGAGCACACCAGGGCCCAAAGTAGTTACATTAGTACCAAACACAATGGTTTTCAAGCTAGTACAACCTGCAAAAGCCTCTCCTCCTATAGTCGTCACATTGTCAGGAATCACCACTACTGACAGATTCTTATTATCCGCAAAAGCGCCCCAGCCACCAGCACCGTCAACGATTGTAGTAAGCGATTGTGGCAAAGTAAGGCTCAATAAATTACACCATTGGAAAGCCTCATTACCTATGGTTGTCACACCTTCAGGAATAGTAACGGAGGTCAGATTAGAGCACCCGTCAAAAGCACCATTTGGAATACTGGCCATAGATTTTGGAATCGCTACGGAAGTCAAACTTTTACATCCACTAAAAGCAAACGGGCCAAAAACAGATACATTGTCTGGAATACGAATCTGGCTCATACCACAACCTTGGAATGCACATTCACCAATAGTCACCAAACTATCTGGGAGCACAATATTCGTCAAAGACGAACAGCTTCGGAATGTGTTAGCTTCAATAGTCTTGATATTTTTAGGCACAACCACAGATGTCAACGAAGTACACGAATTAAAAGCACTTTCACCTATACTTACTAGCGATTCTGGCAGAGTCACAGAGCTCAAGTTTCCGCAAGTAAAAAATGCGCTCCGACCAATGGTTTGCGTACCATTGTGTAGCGTCACCTTGCTCAAATCGGTGCACTCCTGGAATGCTGATTCCCCCACTGAAAGCACACTAGCTGGAATATCAATCTCACTGAGTTTGTTGCAACTGCGAAAAGCACTACCCTCTATATACACCAAACTATCAGGCAATTGAATACTTGC
>JAEIGA010018423.1_pt1 | contig 10637 bp, 9 predicted proteins | sample 9270691 | NCBI WGS metagenome assembly JAEIGA01 (sample SAMN17057246, study PRJNA624740) | gut metagenome | biome: biome; isolation source: fecal sample | host: Bos grunniens | place: China: Xizang | collected 2019 | reverse complement strand
CTTTAACGATTTCTCTCTCAACCCTAGTAATTTCAATGGTTTCAAAAAATTTTTCCACCAAGACAGCTTATAAAAGTGGAAAATTTATTTATTGTTTAACCAATTGATAAACTATGGATAGATGTGCATTTTTTGCAAACGTAAACAGTAGGATTGCAATTTTTGCACACAGTTATTTTTTAGTAATAATATATAATGTTACTTGTTTACCATCTAGTCTTTGTCTTTTCTTTTCAATTGTATAGTTGTATTTTTCAATTTCATTCAATAATTTATTAACTGTTAATTTTCTTCCAAAATCATCAGTTAAATTTAATTTATTAATAACAAATATATCTAAATCTTCTTTATTTAACCATTTGTCAAGTAAATCTTCATCTATATCTACTTTACATTTATCTATTAACTTTTTATCATTAGTTCTTAATACAAGTAAATCTATATCATGTCTTATTCTACCTCTTGCTTGTATTTGTTCTGTTATATTAGTTGTATGTGCTACCATTATTTCAATCTTTTCATCTTTTATATTTATACCTGTTTCATATGCTTTATTGATTATTAGACAGTTGTAAGGTTCTAATAGTTCACCTGTATCTATCAAATGATTTCTTACATCAACTTGTTCATCAGATAATTTATTAATTCTGTTAGCATCAGACCATATGCATATAGGTCTCAAAAAATTTAAATTTTCTAAACTTTCTTGTATGGATTTCATTGTAGATATGTTTCTTGTGTATATTAATACCTTTCCATTCATATTCTCAAAGTATTTTTTATATTGTCTTAGTTCTGTTGCTATAGACGAGAAGTGTGAAATGTAAGTTTCTCTTTTTTCTGTATATCTTTTTATTTCTTTATCATTTGTAAAATCTAATGTTTTAAAATTTGTATCCAATTCTGGATATTCTTTGACTAATTTATCTAAGTAATATGGAGTTGCTGTCATCCATACTATCTTCGTATTATCATATTTTTCTAGTAGTTTCATAAATACAAGGTGAAGTTTTGCAGAATCATCTATTTGCTGATAATTAACCAAATTATGAATCTCGTCACAACAGATAGTATCAAATTGATTAATAAACTCATTCTTTAAATCAAATTTAATTTTATCACCAAACTCTGCATAACACATGATAGTTATATTTTTTCTTCCAAGATACTTTGTTGTTAATTCCCATTTCTCATTTTCTTCATTTCTAACTAATATTTCACCTTTACTATTACAGATGTCTCCTTCTTTCATTGTTTGCATTTTTACTCCTGTATTATCAACTAGAACTAGATAATTTTTATTTTTATCAATAAATAAGTTTTGTTTTAAAAATGTCGATTTACCACATCCGCAAGGGGCTATTATAAAAACATTCTTTTTATTTGCCATTTCTAATACATCAATTCCTCTTTTTTCTAATAGGTCGCTTAAATATAATTTGTTATTCATGTTAATCTTCTCCTTTTAATTATTTTATTATCTGCCCACAATAGGCAGATTTTAAATATTCCTATATTCTATAATATGATTTAATCATTTAATTGTTACTAATTTTAAAAATTTATTTTAAATTTAAAATTTGGTTTATTTGGTCTATTGATAGTTTTAATACCTTTGCAATATCTAAGAACTCATTTACAGTAAAATTATTTGCTTTCATTCTTCTATACCAAGTTCTATTATTCATTCCTATTTCTTCAGCAATTGCATCTTGGCTAAAAGGACTCTCTGTTATATATTTTTTTAATAAATTAATATCCATTTGTTTTCCCCCTTTTCTATGTCATTTGTGTCAGTCTATAACTTTTAAAAAAAATAGAGGTCTCCCTAATACCTCTACATAACATCTATACTTAATGATAGGAATATTATCCTACATATTATATATGTAAATTAACATAGAAAAAATTCGGTAGTTTTCGAAACCAACTATAATATATTAAATATCCCTACAATAGTATTATGTCTTGAACATAGAAAAAATTCGGTAGTTTTGCAAACTTATAATATATTAAACCCTACATAATATATATGTAAATTAACATAGGAAAAATTCATATGTTTTGGTCTTAACCAACTATAATATATTAATTATCCCTACATAATATATATGTAAATTAACATAGAAAAAATTCATATGTTTTGCCACACCATATTATCCTTATATAAATAATTGTCTTTAACATAGAAAAAATTCATATGTTTTGCCACACCATATTATCCTTATATAAATAATTGTCTTTAATATAGAAAAAATTCGGTACTTTTCGAAACCAACTATGACACTTATAATAGTGATAAAAACATTTGAATACCGTCATTTTTTGGACACCAACTATAATATATTAAATCCCTACAATAGTATTATGTCTTGAACATAGAAAAAATTGGACGGTTTTCACGGATATGTACCCTTATATAAGTAATATGTAAATTAACAAGTGAAAAATTCATATGTTTTCACCACTATATTTATCCCTATACTATATATTGTCATTAACTTAAGAACATTTCACCCTTTTTCCCCACCATATTTATCCCTCTATATATAGTAGAGAGATAAAATATAAATACCGTCACTTTTACTTGCGTTGATATGTATCCCTACATAAGTATAATGTCAATAAAACCACCGAAATTTGGACGGTTTTGGTCTTAACTTTGTTTTCTACATTTTTTACACATTGGCATAGGACAACCCCTTTTATTCATATGCATAATTAGGGGGTGGGTGCTTGACTAAAGTAACGGTAACATATTCTAATGATTCCAACAGATTGAACTCAATTTACAAATGCTTCGTACGTATAATAATAAATGAGCAAGAAAAATCAAATCAAGAAGGTGAATCAATTGAGCAACTTGAAAAAAACAATAGCTTTTTGCAGGGTCTCGACAAAAAATAGCCAGGATACACTCTCTCAAAGAGTAGCTATCCAAGATTATTGCAACTCTCATTCGATAGTTATCGATGAATGGTTGGAAGATGAAGGTGTTAGTGGATACTCTGTGGATATAGATGATAGAGAAAGCTTGAATTATATTAAGGAACTTGCTTTAAATGGAAAACTTGATAGGTTAATAATATTTAATTCTGATAGAATCATTCGTCAGACCAGCGGTTCATCATATCTAAAAACGTTAGCATTAAGCGGAGTTAAAATCATTAGCGTTACAGAGGGAGAATTATATAATGATTCTGAAATTTCTGAACTATTGAATTTCATAAGATATTTTCAGAGCAACCAAGAATCAAGAAAGACATCAAAAAGAGTAAGAGCAGGTAAGAAAGCGGCTATGGAGGCTGGTGGATACCAAGGAGGTAAAGCACCTGCATATGGATATAAGGTCGTGGATAAAAAACTTGTCGTAGACGAAGAAGAAGCTGCAATTGTAAGAAAGCTATACGAAATATATAACGCATACGGTATGAAAGCGTGTATTAAATGGCTTGATGAGAATGGTGTAGATAAACGCGGAGGTACATGGCTAGTTAATAGTATTTATCAGATGCTAACAAATTCGATTTATTATGGGAAACGTCAATCCAAAAAATACGACATACCCTATGACGAAAGTTTAGCAATTGTAAGTAAAGAAGAATGGGAACATACACAGACCCTGTTTAAGGAAAGGCGTACTAGGGATTTTACTAAACATACAAACAAGTCCAATAATGCGTTATTAGAATCGATATTTTATCATCGTTGTGGCGATAATATCCATAAACTGTATGTGGATTATTTATATAATTCTGAAAATAAGCGTCTTGTCTATCGTTGCTCTAAATGTAAAATCGACAGGAATAGACCAAAAGGTATCAAATATAACTATATGGGTTCTAAATACCATAAAATAATTGAAGCAGAAATAAAGAAAGTGTTGAATACCCTATCTGTCCAAGAATTGGAAACAGAATATTGTCGTACAAAAGCATTTGAATTAACAACTATAGAAAAGGAAATAAAAGAAATAAAAAGTAAACTGAATCTAAAAAATAAATCTCTTAAAGGTGCAGAAGATATGCTTGAAAAAATATTTGCAGGAATATTAGATGTAGATATATATCTTATATCCTCCAACATCAAGAAGATACAAAGCGATATAGCCACATTAGAAACCCAACTAAATGAAAAAAATAAACTATTAAAAGATAAAGAAGATGAAAACGCTAGTAAAAATAGACTATTAAACAAGTATAAAGATTTCCAGTATTTATGGGACATAGCGGACGATGAAAATAAGAAAATTATAATCCAAGAGTTGTGTGATATGATTATAATTGATTCAAATAATAACATAGAAATCAAGCTAAATATATAGACTAAATATAGGGTTTACATATCTATCGTTTCCACGGTTACAATGTATACCCTATATAATAGATAACTTAAATAAATCCTTATATTTTAATATTTCGGTACAATTTATACCTATCCTTAAAACCCATTTAAATCCATTTTAATGGTATTATTAAATCCATAATAAAACTATCATAAATATAATTGTACATGCTTTAAAATGGCTTTAAATGGATATTTTACATAAGTGCGAATGAATATATTTCAGAATATAATTTAAATATTTAATCCTTTTAAAAAAGTTAAAACTACAAGTTGTAGTATTAAGAAGATATGGATATAGAGTTTATAGAAAATCTGAATGTGAACAAATCCTAAAAAGCCAACTTGGCTTTTTAGAAAAAGTACCAAATAGAGGACTTAGACTTTATCCAATAGAAGAATTAAAACGTTTTAGAGAATTTTGCAACCAACAAGTTGTTGATTACAAAATATCTCCTAAAACAAGAGCATTAAGACTTTATCCAATAGAAGCAGTTGTAGTTATAGGGATGATGTTAACAGATTCTTATTATCAATTTTATATTTACTGAAGTAAAAATTTACTTCAGCTTCTATATATGAGGACTCCACAAAATTGTGGTCGTTAACTACACCTGATTCCTTTAATGTTTTTACCTCTTGTCTAATATCTCTTAACATATCATCATGTCTTTTCTTTGTTTTATTACCCTCTTCTTTTCTAAAATTATTTATTATATCTATTAATTGATAATTATTATCAATAGATAATACAACTTTATTTTTTTATGAAAATTTCATATTTTTATTTTAAGAATTTCACAAAAATGTTATAAAATTTGAATTTTTTCTTCTATTAATAAATAGGAATATTAGCTTCGTTTCCTGATGAAATTTTTTATTATAAAATAGTAGATTTTTATAAATTTATATTTAAGCCAATTTTTTATAATTCACTAAAATTACAATGCTATTCTGACGCATTTAAAGGCGTCTAGGAGGCGTTTCAAATCACTCTTTGATAAATTTATCATTGAATGTTAGTTGAAAATCAAAAAACGTTGAAATTTTAACATTCTTTAAAAAATGAGCCAAAATTGTAGAGGCTCAAATTCTTTTTTCTTTCTTTTCTCTTATTCTTCTCTTTTTCTTTTTATATTTTCTTTTTCTCTTCTTGTTCTCTTTTCTTTCTTTTTTCTATTGTATAACTAGCTATAACTATTGTAAATACTAATGTATAACTATATTATTTAGTTATTAATTATTATTGCTATTGTGTTAAATATTATATATATAATTAACTATTCTATTGTCTGTAATACTTGCAAATACTATATTAGAGCATATTTTTAACTAATACTATTTCAATTGCTAAATTATTATATAATAATCAACTGTACAATTGTATGTAATCATGTATATTTCAATAGTTTAAGCCTATTTTTAACTATTATTAAAATTTATATTTTGGTGCGACTTCTGAAGTTAAAAATTTCCCAACTGTATAGATAAAATTTTTCTTAACTATATATTTTTGTATTATTAATTGATAATAGTTATCATTATAAAGAGACCGTACAAAATGTACGACCTCCTCTAAATATTAATTTAATTTATCTAATAAAACTATCTATCTATTTTCGTTACTAACATACTAGGTATACTTATAGATGCACCTAATACACTTGTATATGTGTATATTCCTGTGCTTGTTCCATATACAGTAATATAATCATTTTCTAATATTCTTTCACCATTTAATACCTTGCTTGTTGCTACTACATATAATACGTTGTCATAGTTTCCATTTACAGCTAACCTCATTACAACTATATTGTCTCCTTCTTGAACTTGAAGTACTTTACCTCTAAATTTACATTTTTGTCCTTTGTATTCATCAGGAGTTCTAGCTAGTTGATTATAAGTAATTCCAGTTTCATACCCTTGTTTTTCTTTGGCTTCAGCTTCAGCTTTTTCTCTAGCAAGTCTTTCTTGTTCTTCTCTTTCTTTAGCTTCTTTTTCTGCCTTAGCTTTAGCTTCAGCTTCTTCTTTTGCTTTCTTTTCAGCAGCTTCTCTTTCTGCTTTTTCTTTTGCAAGGCGTTCTTCTTCTTTTTTTCTTTCTTCTTCTTTCATTTCAAACCAAGGAGATGCTTCATCTACTTTCTCTTGTAACTCTTTATTTTGAGTTTCTAATTCATTATTTTCAGTTTCTAATGTACTATTTTCATTAACTAAAATTTGCTTTTCTTTTTCTAATTTAGTTATCTTACTTTCTAACTCATCATTATTTCCACATCCTACCATACTTATACTTAATATTCCACTCATAAATAAAGATGTTAACTTTTTCATAATTATCCCCCTAAAAATATAATCTCACATATTTGTCTTTTGTGTATGTAGAGATTATGAGTGGATGAGAAAGGGCTACCCTTTTAAAAAGTTAGCCCCTGATGTCTTAAAATATCTACCGACTTTATAAATATATGGGTATTATTTCAAATTGTGATAGTACAATTTTATTCTATAGTTATCCCATTTTCTTTAAATTCATCTAAAGGAATATGTTTTACTGGAATACTAGATTTCGGTTTGAATTTTGATATTGAGATAATAGTAGGTTTAACACCAAATTTTTGTTGATAATAATTTTCATTTATATATATATCGTACTTATTTTTCATTGCACCTGATAAATCTAATTCTATAAACAAAGGTTTTAATTTTCCATCTATTCTTAATATAGCCATTACATCTGTTCTAAGTTTACTAGCTTTATATCTAACTTCATATTCTTTTTCTATTTTAACTACCTGATATTTCGTCATAAGTTCTGCATATACACTACTTATCATTGTAGAATGTACTATATTGGTAGGTCTTTTATTACAATAGAAAATATACGGATGTAATATATCTGCTCTCCATCTTCTCAAATGCCCAGCATCAACTAATCTTTTTAATCTTCTTTCACATAAAATTTGACTCGATTTTGTATTTTGAAAAAATAATTTAGCTAATGTATGCGTATCAGCACATTTATACTGTTTTAAAAATTGAATTATGTTTTTATCTCTATCCGTCAATTTAACGTTCATTAAATAACTCCCTCCTATAGATCGTTAAGCCATGCTTCATCATTATTATCATGGACATCTTCTAAATGTATATGTTTGGAGTTATTGTTTAATACCTCTTCTAAGGTATCATCAGTAAGATAAAATGTTTGAAACTTAACTAATGAATCATCTGTTTTAAGATATGCTCTTCCAACTTGCTCTAATAATTCTGCACCTTCCTGTTCTATACATATAACACTATTAGCTTTACTATTTGTTTTATAACATATAAAATTAGATATTAAACTCTTTAAAACTGGTGAAATTATATCACAAGAGGGTCTCTGGGTTGATAATACTACATAAAAGTTGACTGCCCTAGAAATTGCTAATATTTTCTGTAAAACTTTTATATCATGTTTTGAAGCTAAAGCTATTTCTTCAACAAACAATACTGATGTCTTATCATATATAGATGCCTTATATTTCCCTTTTAACATCATATCTTGGTATTTCTCCATTATCATGTTATATAAGTTATCTAATGATTCTGATATTCTGTCTGAATCGTATTCATACATTTTGCATTGGTTTACATCTTTAAACATGTTAAATTCAACTGCTTTATAATCAAGTAAATAGATATCTACACTTGGATAATTTTGTAGTAAAGAAGATAGAATCACTTTAATACAATTTGATTTACCACCGCCTGTATTTCCGCAAACTAAAGTATGACAAGCGGATTGATTTATATTTAAATATATATCATTAGTTCTTGATGTTCCTATTGGTAATGATAAAGAGTTTCCTATTCTAGTTTCATTTGTCAATTTATATTCACAATAAGAAGGAATTGGATTCCAGTTGTATACAATTGTTTTTACACATTTTTCTAAGCTATCAAATAATGGTATCAATATGTTAGATTTTTCCCCTGTTGCCATGTTAATATTTTCCCTCCTTAATAAATGACGACTATGGATAAACAACACAGAAGAAGTAGTAGCAGATAAAAATAGGCTTTTCATTTTAAGTATTTTATTGGTAATAACTGTAAGTATGATAAAGACTAATGTCTGATGCTATTTTATACCTCATTTCTTCTTCGTTTATCTAATATCATAATACGTTCAAATACTTAAAGTGTTACTAAAATTAATAAAAAAACTATTTGAACGAAAAGAGTAACATTCAATAATTGATTTGTATAATATGATATATAAATAAATAATTAATGATATAAATAATACTAAGTCAATAACAAATTAGGATGTCGACGTTAGAAATTTTGATGTAGCTTTAACCTATATCCGAAATTTAGAAGTGCATAGCATACCCATTCGATATGAAATTAGATTTAATAAATAGCGAAAAAGATAGAGAAATAGTTATGAGAAAGGAAAACAAACCTAAACTACTAGACTTATTAAGAAAATTTGGTAATGTAGTAGATTATATGACAAGTGATATGGTTGCAAAATTTTATAAGGTAGGAGAAAGAGCAATAGCCGATATAGGAACAACAAAGAAAAGCGAATTAGAAAGATATGGATATAAAGCATATAAAAGAAGTGAAATTCTAAATATGGAAGTTCCATATTTAGAAACTATACCAAATAGAGGACTTAGACTTTATCCAATAGAAGCAGTTGTAGTTATAGGGATGATGTTAACAGAAAGCAAAGTAGCTGAAGATATAAGAAATGAGATAATAAATGAATTATTTGGAGTATCTACAAAAGATAAAATAAGTAGATTAAGAATAATTTAATGTGAGGTAACATTATGAAAATAAAATCTATAGTAATAGCCAGTATATTAGTAGGAAGTTTAAATATTGTAGGATGTCAATCAACTCAAGAAACTACTGAAGAACCCAAAGTTACTTACGAATACAATACAGACCTACCGGTTGAAGAATACAAAGAAGACTCTAAAGAGTCTGAAATAGGTTGGAATTGCGTAAATTGTGGTAAGTGGCATACTGAAAATGAAAGCTTCTACAATGAAGATGGTATGAGTGCTTGTTCAAAAGAGTGCTTCGTAGCGTACACAGGTACTCAACCTTCAGTTGATCCATCACAAGGGAATTGCGATCCTGTGATAGATACTACAGAAGCAGATCTGTACGAAGGAAAAAGTGTAGCTGCTGCATGCGATACTTGTGGAACTACAACTATACATCCTTATGGATATACAGAAATCAGAAAGTCAGGTTTAGTACTTCACTTATGGTTCTGTGAGAATTGTGGTAATAAATTCATATTGAATGGTGGTTACATCAAAAACAAAAAAGTCTAAATCAACAACTTGTTGGATTAGAAATCCTAAAGTTTCAAATTGAAACTTTATAAAACGTACCAAATTACGATACTTTTCAATAGATAATTTTATTTAAAATATGCTATACTCTTAGTGGGTGATTTTATTTGAAAGAAAAATTTCTTAGTACAATAGAAAATTATAATACCAAAAGAGTCTTTATTATGCTTTTTAATAAAGCCAAAGAATATGAAATTAAATACGATAATAAATTAGAAAATTTTGATAAATTTGAATTATTGGATTATGTGATACATGAGTTAAAAGGTATATCTAAAAACTCTGTAGCAGTAAAAATATGTTGTCTAAAGAAGTATTTAATATTTGTAGATAATGCTTTAAGTAATCTATTAGATGATAATTTTATTGATACATTAGTTGTAAAAAAAAGAGACTATATAAAGATGGATGAGATAATAGATTTATGTGAACTACATCTTATAAATGCATCTGATAAGGCTTTAATCATGTTATTGTATAATAATATAAGAGGTGTAAAATTAGAAGAGTTAAGAAATCTAAAAGTAAAGGATATAAACCTTAAATTAAAAACTATAGTATTACCAAATAGAACCATTGTTATTGATAATAGTTATACATTAGATGTATTAAAAAGTACTATTAATGAGAAATATTATCATAAATATGCTGATGATAATATAAGGTCAAATAGTTCTTATAAATACAATTCTCAATGTCAATTTCTTTTCAAAAGTTTACCAAATAAAAGAAATAATGATGGCTTAAATCCTTATAGTTTTTCTGCTCTAACTAATAAGTTATTTAGATTTAGTAATATGTTTAATACAACTACATCATTAATATTTCAATCTGGAATATGTAATAAAATTGATGAATATGAGGATAAAATTGATAAGAAACTCACGATAAGAGAAGTGAATTTTTATGTAAAAAATATACTTAAATTAG
>JAEIGA010018422.1_pt1 | contig 10637 bp, 14 predicted proteins | sample 9270691 | NCBI WGS metagenome assembly JAEIGA01 (sample SAMN17057246, study PRJNA624740) | gut metagenome | biome: biome; isolation source: fecal sample | host: Bos grunniens | place: China: Xizang | collected 2019 | reverse complement strand
CTTGTAAATGGCATCTATGCCCTTTGTGTGGCACTCGTTGCAGACGTAATGTCCTTGCTCACAACAGGTTTTGCTCTCTTCCTTCTTGTGGCAAATGGCACACTCCATAAGAATTTCCTTTTCCAGATACTTCAATGGGGCACTACATATCAAACATTCTTCTTTCATTCCTTTTCTATGTATGCTAACATAAATTCTTAATCCACTTTTTTGACCATTCGAATAACATTCGAGATGCTTCGTTAAAGTCAATAGCCTCTCCGTTTTTGTATTTCAAAAAGTTTTCTGTAATCAATTGCTCCTCAGCCGATGACACTTGAAGCAATTGGCTTTGATACTTGATGTAGTTTCTTGTCTGCTTGAAGACGATTGCCTGCACCACAAATGAAGCCGTTTTGTACAATCCCTTCAAAATCTCTTCACTCTTTTCGTGTAACATATTGTGAACGCATCCGTGGTAGATGTTGCCGGCACCCATTTTGATGGCTCTGTCGATAGCAACGTTGTCTATCAACGTAAGCAATTCATCCAGGCTTCCCTTAATGGGAGTAGTGTCGTGATAGAACTGGAAAAGGTCGGATGGTTCCCAATTCAGAATCTCATCTTTGCCCGACAGAAAACCACAAATAAGTTCTCTATGGGGCAAGGTATCCAGCATAACGTGATAAGTATGAATGTCCGAAACGCTCAGTTCGTCTAAAATCACCACAACATCTATATCGCTGGTCTCTGTTGCCTCGCCACGACCATAACTGCCTTGCAGGCCAACAAACCAAATACGATTCGCAAAAACTTCATTCAGTTTTTGGAGAAAATCATTCATCCATGCATTAATATCTATCATACCTCTCTTGTCTTAAATATTTTCCAACTTCCAACCATTGTCGCCATGGTAAATCATCTGCTTGGTCATGCCACCGTCGATGCAGATATTCTCTCCAGTGATGAAACCTGCCTTGTCACTACAAAGGAACAGCACCATATTGGCTATATCCATTGGATTACCCACTCTGCAGGCTGGTTGTTGTGTAGCGTCAGGGCCATCGTAAACGGTGTATGCCGTATCAATCCATCCTGGGGAAATGGAGTTTACCCTTGCTTTTCCCGACAGACTGACAGCCAATGCGTGAGTGAGTGCAGCGATGCCACCTTTGGCTGCTGTGTAGCTTTCGGTCTGTGGCTGGCTCATACGGTCGCGCGAGGAAGATATGTTGATGATGGATGCGCCTTCCGCCAAATAGGGCATACAGAGCTTAACTAAATAGAACGGTGCGGTAACTCCCACGTTCAAGGCATACTGAAACTCCTCGAAGGAACATTCGTCAATCCCTTTCATCATTGGCAGAGCGTTGTTGATGATTATGTTCACCTTGTTTTGCTTGCCAAGCACCTTAGCGACAAATGACTCCAATACCTCTTTTCTGGCGATGTCTCCAACGAAATGTTCGCCCTCCTGCTTGTCAATCACATATACTATGGCTCCATGGGAACGGAACTCATCGGCAATACATCGGCCAATGCCGTTTGCACCACCTGTTATTATGACAACTTTATCTTTGAATGTGTCTGTTTGCATAATCTATATTCTTTTATATCATCAGCATTATCCGCCCCTCTGCCTTTGTGAACATTTGACTTCGTCTTCCTCCTCCTCGCTCGGCAAAATACAAGCAAGCTTGATTTTGCTCTCGCTCGTTCGTCGGTTCAGGGTTGCGGCAGATGATGGCATAAATCTGGTTAGACGTAACAGGTTGCCCATCTTTACGGACATGTAATCGTTTGCGGTTAATCATTTCTGCTATCTGCTCTGTCCGCATCCCGCTATTTCGGCTTGCTAGGCAGTAAAGTATGGCTTCTTCTATTTTCATGAATTCAAAGTTATATGTTTTTGTCGAAACTATACCATAAGTGTAGGCAAAAATAATATCCAGTAAAGTTATTGTGCATGTGTTGTTGTTTGCGTGGTGTGAAATGTGGCTTAATATCATTGCTCGTTTGGATTTTTCGTATGTTTATTATACTTTTGTTACATAGGGTTGCGGAACATAATAATAACAGAATAAAGTCACATGCTAAAATCGATATTACTTGTTGGTATAGGAAGTTTCTTTGGTGGGGCGTTGAGATTTACTGTCTCGGTGCTTATGAAGTGTATCTGCGGTCAGGGTTTCCCGTGGGGTACGTTGCTCGTGAATCTTGTGGGATGTTTCGCTTTCGGGGTAATATTTGCTCTCTTCGGCAAGTTCTCTTCTTCCGGCAGTGCCTGGTGCCTGTTACTTACCACTGGTGTATGTGGTGGATTTACCACCTTTTCTACCTTTGCAAGCGAGAGTGTGCAGATGTTGCAGAACGGCAATTTGGGCGGTTTTGTGGGCTATGTAGCTACGAGCCTTGTTGCGGGTCTTGCGTTGGTTGCCTTGGGTTATTGGATTATAAAATAGTGGCGCTATGATAAAGATGTTTTTGTGTTATATGGTTGTTATCAACATCGTTGCGTTTGTGGCTTATGGTGTTGATAAGTTAAATGCCAAAAGAGGAAAATGGCGCATTCCTGAAACTGTGTTATTGCTGCTTGCGGCGATAGGTGGCGGTTTGGGTGCGTGGTGTGGTATCGGATGCTGGCATCACAAGACTCTGCATAAGATTTTCCGTTATGGTGTTCCTTTGATTATTCTTTTTCAGATTGCCGTTTGCTGCTATCTGTTGAGGGAGTATATCCAGGTTTATATAAATCAGTTTTGAGATTTCGGTAAATTTGATGAACGATGTATCAGAAGTTTATCATTACTGACGAGGGGGAGCTCCGCTTCGGCAATGTGTATCATCATCGCAATCTGCTGCGATGGGATGAGAGTTGCCCTTATGGCGGTGGGTTGTGGCGTGTGGATGAGGAGCGTGAGGCTGTTATACTCTATGGTCGTTCGTTCGAGTTCGGCACGCCGGAATTCGGTAGTCTCAGATATGTCAATTGGGACGGAATTGACGGCGTGGAACGTCCTATCTTTTATCAGCCTCATTGGCCATACGACGAGACGCTGGTACCGGTGGCGTGCCTGTGAGATATCTCCCATACGGTCGATATGACACAAGTGTGCTTTGGGCAACATCTATATTGTTCCCTATGGTTTTATTCTTCCAATCTCCAGCCGTTGTCGCCGTGGTATATCATCTGCTTGGTCATGCCGCCGTCGATGCATATATTCTCGCCGGTGATGAAACCTGCCTTGTTGCTGCAAAGAAACAGCACCATGTTGGCTATGTCCATTGGATTGCCCACTCTGCCTGCCGGTTGCTGTGTGGCATCCGGGCCGTTGTAAACGGTATAGGCGGTATCAATCCATCCCGGTGAAATGGAATTTACTCTTGCCTTGCCGGCAAGGCTCACAGCAAGGGCGTGTGTCAACGCTGCAATGCCGCCTTTGGCTGCTGTATAGCTCTCGGTCTGCGGTTGGCTCATGCGGTCGCGCGACGAGGATATGTTTACGATGGCAGCTCCCTCGTTCAAGTGGTCCTTAAGTAGCTTTACCAAGTAGAACGGTGCTGTGACACCTACGCTCATGGCGTATTGGAATTCTTCGTATGTGCATTCGTCAATGCCTTTCATCAACGGCAGTGCGTTGTTGATGATATAATCAACCTTTTCGTGCTTTGCGAGTATGTCGGCTACGAATGATTCAAGAACTTCTTTCTTTGATATGTCTCCAACGAAGTGCTCGCCTTCCTGCTTGTCTATTACATATACGATTGCACCTTCCTTGCGGAACTCGTCGGCAATGCATTTGCCTATGCCGTTTGCTCCGCCTGTCACTATTGCTATCTTATCTTTGAATTGCATGTTATAGCTTTTTTATCTCTTGTTGAAGTTGTTCCAGGAATGTCGCGCCGTGTCCGCCGTCCATCTGTACGTGGTGAAACTGGAAGGATATGGGTAGGGTAGTCTTGAACCAACGCTTGCGGTATCGGCCCCACATTACCATGGGGTTGCAGAACTTGTCGGTATATTGGTTTACTATGCTGTCGAGTTCGCTCTGTATCATTGCTGATGTGCCTATAATCATATAATCCTCGAGGTATGAACTCTTGCATTGAGCCGATGTTTCGGCTGTGAGTGTGTCGTATTCTTTGGCAAACTCGTTGATGTCGGTTGTGAATGGAATGTCGCACGAATTTATTCCGCCCTTGCTGTTGTTTACAATTACATTGATGGCTATGCGGTCGTATTTGAATAGTTTGCCTTGCTCGGGCAACAGGTAGAATTCGCTTATCCGGCTTGCTGCTTTGCCTATACACCAGCAGAGCAGGGCATTGAACTTGGCACCTCTCTTTTGGCTTGCTTTCAGCACACGGCTAACATCGAAAGTCTTGGTAAGTGTTACCATTGGCATGGGCGATGTCATCCATAGTTCAAAGGCTTCGGCGCGTAATGTTTCCTGTGGGTTTATTTCGGTTTTCATTATTTTGTAGCTTTAGTTCAAAGATAATCCAAAAATCTGATATGGGCAAATCGGAGGAGATTAACGTTGAGCGATGAACGATTAGCGATAAACTACAAACTATCAATCTCCTTTGTTTGGTATTTTGACTTTTCGCGCTAATGTCTTATCTTCGCAGTAATTTATATACGATGTATTATGGAGAACTTTTTGGAACTTTTGAAGAGACGACGCAGCTCACGTCTGTTTACAGGTGAGCCTGTCGATAAAGATATGGTGTGTGACTTGTTGAAAGCGGCTCTTATGTCGCCGTCGGGGCATCGCATAAATCCCTGGGAGTTCATTCTTGTGGATGACAAGGAGATGCTGAAGGCTCTTTCGACAAGCAAGGAACATGGCTCTGGTTTGCTCGAGGGGGCTGCAATGGCAGTTGTGGTTGTTGCCGATACCACAAAAACCGATGTGTGGATTGAGGATTGTTCAATTGCTTCTATCATCATTCAGCTTGCTGCCGAAGATATGGGCTTGGGAAGTTGCTGGGTGCAGATACGCCGACGTATGGATGCCGAGGGTAATGTGTCGGAAGATGTGGTGCGTAAACTCTTGGGAGTCCCCGGACATTACGCGGTGCAGTCTATCGTGGCAATAGGTCACAAGGCGCGCGAGGCAAAGCCTTTCGACGAGGAGAAAATGCAATGGGATAAGGTTCATATAGGTCGTTTCGGTGGTGAAGAGTAATTGTAGAGTGGTGCTTGTGGGTGCAGGCAATATGGCTACGGCTATTGCAGTGGCTATGGCTAAGGCCGGTAATACTCCCGTTGCGGTGTGGAGCCGTACGGCGGAGTCGGCACAGATGCTTGCCGATAGAGTGGGAACTGAGTGGTGTTGTGATATTGATGCTCTGCCTCAGGCTGACGTGGTGATAATATCCATTGTTGACAGTGCTTTGCCCGAGGTGGCGGCAAAGGTCGCTGACAAATATCCCGATGCGATAATCCTGCATACGGCAGGTAGCATTCCTATGAGTGCCTTGTGCGAGTGTGGTGCAAAGAGATATGGTGTTCTCTATCCCATGCAGACTGTAAACAAGAACAGTGTTGTGTCGCTCGAAGATGTTACTGTTTTTGTTGAGGCTTGCGACGATGCCGTTGCCGAAGAAATTGATGCTCTTGCGCGTACCATAAGCAATAAGGTGGTGTATGCCTCAAGTGAGCAGCGTTGTTACCTGCATGTGGCAGCAGTGTTTGCCTGTAATTTTTCAAATGCGGTGTATAACATGGCTTCGGAACTGCTCGGGAAACATGGTTTGCCTTTTGAGGCAATGTTGCCACTCATTGATGAGGCTGCACGCAAGGTGCATCGTATGTCGCCTATTGAGGCACAGACGGGGCCGGCGCGTCGTGGCGATGCCAATGTGATGAATGCCCACAAGGCAATGCTCGACAGTGAACTCGCGAATATATATGAGACGTTGAGCTATTATATAATGAAGAGAAACAGGTAAAACAGGTTTGTATATATACCCCCTCCGCAACTTCGTTGCTCGTCCCCCTAAAACAGGAGGACAATGTTGCTACCCTATGTTAGGGAGCTATCCGAAGGGCTTAGGGGTTTGATAGTCCCACGAATAATATGATAAACTACGATTTAAAGAAGATAAAAGCTCTTGTGTTCGACGTTGACGGAGTGCTAAGCCGCGAGACAATTCCTGTGGCGCTCACAGGCGAGCCTATGCGTACTGCGAACATCAAGGACGGATATGCCATTCAGCTTGCAGTGAAATGTGGCTTGCACGTGGCTATAATAACCGGTGCCCGCAACGAGGTTGTCAAGGTGCGTTACAAAGGACTTGGAGTAAACGATATATATATAGGTGCGTCGGTTAAAAAGGAGTGTCTCGAAGAACTGATGCTAATGTATGAGCTCTCACCCGAAGAGATTCTTTACATGGGCGATGATATCCCCGATTATGAGGTGATGCAGATTTGCGGATTGCCTGTGTGTCCATGCGATGCGGCGGTGGAGATAAAGCAACTATCAAAATATATATCATCCATTCGCGGTGGCGAAGGCTGTGTGCGCGATGTTATTGAACAGGTGTTGCGTGCGCAAGGGAAGTGGATGGAGGAGGGTGCATTTGTATGGTAACACGCATGCGTGTTACCATACAAATGCACCAATAAATGTAAATAATATACTATGCTTGACAATCTTAAGAAATACAGAATAATATTGGCGTCGGCATCGCCACGTCGCAGGGAGTTGCTTGCGGGGCTTGATGTGGATTTCGAAGTGCGTGCATTGCCCGATGTGGACGAGTCGTTCCCTGCCGATTTACAGGGTGGTGACATACCTCTTTATATAAGCAAGAAGAAAGCTGATGCCTATCGCCACGTTATGGCCGATGATGAACTTGTGATAACAGCCGATACCATTGTGTGGCTCGATGGCAAGGCTCTTGGAAAGCCTGTTGACGAGGATGATGCCCGTCGCATGATACGTAATATGTCGGGGAAAACTCACTCGGTGTTTACCGGTGTGGCTATAACAACTAAGGATGTGCAGCATTGTTTTGTCGCGCAGTCTGATGTGACATTTGCCGAACTCACTGACGAGGAGATTGAATATTATGTCCGGAAATATCGTCCTATGGACAAGGCGGGTGCCTACGGCGCGCAAGAGTGGATAGGGTATATAGGTATGTCGAATATAGTCGGCTCTTATTTCAATGTTATGGGCTTGCCTGTGCAAAGGCTTTATGTGGAGTTGAAGAGTATCCCTTGATAAGTTCTGGAACTTCGCTTTTATTGTTAGTTTTGAACTACTTGAAGTTTATACTTGTTAGTTCTTTGTAGAAAAATAAAAAAATATTTTGTATTGCGCTTGCCTTGCACTATCTTTGCATGTCCAAAGAAGAATGTTTTGGACATAATGTGTTTGATAATTTAATTACAAAAAAATATGGCTGAAACAAAATTCATTTTCGTTACCGGTGGCGTTGCTTCTTCACTCGGAAAGGGTATTATCTCTGCTTCAATCGGTAAGCTTTTGCAGGCAAGAGGATACAAGGTTACAATCCAGAAATTCGACCCGTATATCAACGTTTCTCCCGGTACTTTGAATCCACAGGAACATGGTGAGTGCTACATAACAATCGATGGTCATGAGGCTGATCTCGACCTCGGTCACTATGAGCGTTTTACAGATATAAAGACAACTCGTTGGAACACCTTTACAACAGGTCGCATCTATAGCGAGGTTATTGAAAAAGAGCGTCGTGGCGAGTATCTTGGTAAGACCGTTCAGGTTATTCCTCACATCACAGACGAAATCAAGCGCAAGATGAAACGTGGCAGCACAAAGGAGAAATTCGACTTTGTGATTACCGAAATAGGTGGTACTGTAGGTGACATCGAGGGCTTGCCATTCCTTGAGGCTATCCGCCAATTGAAATGGGAACTTGGTCGCAGAGCTGTATGTGTTCACCTTACATACGTTCCTTATCTTGCTGCTGCAGGTGAGCTAAAGACAAAGCCTACACAGCATTCTGTAAAGCAGTTGCAGAGCCTCGGAATCCAACCCGATTGTTTGGTCCTCCGTGCAGAGCATAAACTCAGCACCGGTCTTTGCAAGAAGGTTGCAAGCTTCTGTAATGTAATGCCCGACTGCGTTGTACAGAGCCTTGACGTGCCTTCAATATATGAGGTGCCCATCAAGATGCAGGAACAGGGACTTGATGCTGCTATCCTACGTCTTACAGGCGAAGAGGTTGGCGAAACCCCAGAGATGAAGCCTTGGCGTTCATTCGTGGAGCGTCGTAACAATGCCAAGAAGGTTGTCAATATAGGTCTTGTAGGTAAGTACGACCTTCAGGATGCATACAAGAGTATCCATGAGAGCCTTTCACAGTGCGGTACATACAACGACTGCAAAATCAAGCCTCACTTCATCAACAGCGAGAAGATAACAGAAGAGAATGTTGCTCAGGCACTCAAGGGTATGGATGGTTATATCATCTGTCCGGGTGTTGGTCCTCGTGGTTTCGAGGGTAAGATTATTGCTGCGAAATACTGTCGCGAGAACAATCTTGTTACTCTTGGTATCGGATTGGGTATGCAGGTTATGGCAATTGAGGTTGCACGTAATATACTCGGCTATGCCGACGCAAACAGCTACGAGATGAATGAGTCTACCACACACCGTATCGTTGACCTAATGGAGGACCTGAAGAGCGTAGGCAATCCTTTCGGTACAATGCGTCGTGGTGGTTATGATACCGTTATTGCAAAGGATAGCAAAGCGTATGCTATTTATGGCGCAGAGAAGGTAACAGAGCGTCACTATCACCGTTTTGAGTTGAACACAGAGTATCGCGATGCTCTCGTTGGTGCCGGCTTGGCTTGCACAGGTGTTCATGCTGACAGCGGTCTTGTGGATATTGTAGAGGTTCCTGCTTGCGACTGGTATATGGGTGTGATTTATGAGCCTCAGTACTCAAGTACAGTGCTTCATCCATCGCCTGTTGTTATGGACTTTGTAAAGAATGTTGTTGCCCGTAAGGGATAAATGATAATTCAAAAACGCAAAAGGGGCAGTTTAAAAACTGCCCCTTTTTAAGTTTATTAAGACTATATATCAAATGGTTTATTGTGATAAGACAACAAACTTTATTTCTAAACGTTTCTATAATACTTAGTATTTCATAGTAAAAAGCCTATAATTATGAAGATAACAGAGATTAGAGGTAGAGAAATCTTGGATTCACGTGGAAATCCTACGATAGAGGCAGAAGTTATATTGGAAAATGGTGTGATGGGGCGTGCTTCTGTTCCATCGGGAGCATCTACAGGTGAAAATGAGGCGCTGGAGTTGCGTGATGGTGAGAAGTGTCGTTATAATGGCAATGGTGTATTAAAAGCTGTAGCCAATATCAACGAACGTATAGCACCTCTATTGCGCGGACGCAATGTGTATGACCAACGAGGATTGGATGGCATGATGCTTGAACTTGATGGTACGCCTACAAAATGCAATATTGGAGCCAATGCCATATTGGGTGTGTCATTGGCTATTGCACGCGCTGCGGCAAAGGCGTGCGGTATGCCACTGTATCGTTATATCGGTGGTGTCAATGCGCACGTGTTGCCTGTTCCAATGATGAATCTGCTCAATGGTGGGCGTCACTCTGATGCTCCTATTGCGTTTCAGGAGTTTATGATACGCCCAATAGGTGCGGGTAGTATACGTCAAGCTGTGCAGATGGGTGCAGAAGTCTTCTCTGCTTTGAAGAGCGTGTTGAAGAAAAGCGGTTATGGAACAGGGGTTGGCGATGAAGGCGGTTTTGCTCCGGCACTCAATGGTACAGAGGAGGCTTTGGATATTTTGGTTCAGGCGATTAAAACTGCCGGATATACCCCGGGAACAGATATTACATTGGCTCTTGATTGTGCGGCATCCGAATACCACCGCGACGGAGTATATGACTATACGCTTTTTGAGGGTTTCAAGGGAAAAAAGCTTACCTCCCGCGAGCAGGTTGATTATCTTGAACGTCTCGTAGAAAAATATCCTATTGACTCCATTGAAGATGGTATGGGTGAGAATGACTGGGAGGGATGGGCTATGCTCACCGAACGTATAGGCAAGCGTTGTCAACTTGTAGGTGATGACCTTTTTGTAACTAATGTCAAGTATCTTGGCAAAGGTATTGAACTGAATTGCGCCAATAGTGTGTTGGTTAAGGTCAACCAGATAGGAACGCTTTCCGAAACTCTCGATACTATTGAAATGGCACGTCGTAATGGCTATACAACCATAATCAGCCACCGTTCCGGTGAAACTGAAGATACAACAATTGCTGATATTGCTGTGGCTTTAAATGCCGGACAGATAAAGACCGGTTCAATGAGCCGTAGCGACCGCACTGCCAAATATAACCAACTGATACGCATTGAAGAGGAATTGGGAGATGCAGCACATTATGGAGTGTAGTTCTGGATGAGGCTGACTAAAAAGGCTCTTTTGTCGTTACACTCGCCCTCAAAATGCTCATTTACGCTTAGTAAACTACGCTTTTTCGGGCTTCGCAAGCCTTAAAATAGCTCTTTTTATACAACCTCTCAAAAAGAGAACGACCCAATTTTTACTTTTGGGTCGTTCTCATTCAGGATTTACTTAATCAGTACTTTGTTGCCATTTATAATG
>JAEIGA010018420.1_pt1 | contig 10637 bp, 5 predicted proteins | sample 9270691 | NCBI WGS metagenome assembly JAEIGA01 (sample SAMN17057246, study PRJNA624740) | gut metagenome | biome: biome; isolation source: fecal sample | host: Bos grunniens | place: China: Xizang | collected 2019 | reverse complement strand
TTTTCACCATCGAAATTTTCATTCAAATAAGCGTGACTTTGTCCAAATGTCATCGCTGTTAACAATAATGCAATTGTAAGTAGTAAAGTCTTTTTCATAATTTTCTTTTTTTTGCTGTGAGCATTGAGCATTGAGCATTGAGCCGTGAGCAATGAAGAATGAAGAATTTTCAATTGCCCATAGCTCATTGCTTGAAGCTCATCGCTTAATAATTCGTTTTACTATATTTCCTTTTTCAGTAAAAATTTTAACAAAATAAATTCCAGATTTCAAATCAGACAAATCAACACTTGTCTTTGTGTCTTTGTGACTCTGTGACTCTGCGACTATAGCCCTTCCAAAAACATCGAAGATAGAAATCTCTTCGATTTCAGCTTCTGTTTCGATATGAAGTCTGTCGTTAACGGGGTTAGGGTAGATGTTACATCCTAATTCTTTGTTTTCCAATATGTTTTCTCCGTAGTAATATTTTTTTGCTACGCCAACTGATTTCTTGTCGTTTTCATATAATGCAACTACTTCAACGAAGAATTTTTGGTCGGATGATGTGAAGTTATATGACAATTCTGTTGTGTTTCCCAATACTAATTGATTGTTAAGGAATACGTTATATCCTATAGGGCTGCCTTTTTCTGGTGCTTCCCATGTGATATGTCTGTCATTGCCGTTAACATCTATTGTTAAATTACGAACTGGATAACAATGAGTTGTATATTCATAAGCATAACGGCTGTTGTAGATTTCTTTTGTCTCATAGTTTTGCAACCATAAAGCAACTTCCAAATCGCCGATATCTTCCATAAAAGTCTCAGTTATGTTTAACGTACATTCCATGTGATAGTGTTCACCGGCTTTGATGTTGATGATTTTGCCTTCGGCATCGTCTGCCATTGTCAATGAGATATGATGGAATTCTGTTTCGCCATTTTCAGTTGCGTTTTTTGTCGTTGTCCTTTCATTGACAGAAACATAAGCTCTTACATTATTTATATTGACATACGACATGAAGTCAGCTGCAATTCTGATAGAGTCGTAATCCACGTCGAAAGCACCGCTGATGTTGACGTAAGCAGGTTTGTTATATTGAGCTTCGAAATTTTGTGCTTTGATAGCTCCAAATCCTTGGTCGCTGCCATCGAGGAACAAATGCGGAGCAGAAGTGACGCCATAATAACGTGTTCTCACATTAGCTAGTTCTGTGTTATATGGATCACCAGGGATTGGGAATGATAATGGATATTTGACGTAGGTATATTTGCCTGGATTGTCGGCAGTTAGTGCGTTCATGTTGATATTGACTTCTTTACAAGGTCCGCATGTGGAACTTGAGAAATGTTCTATCATTGGAATACGTTGTGCGATGCCCATTGTCACAGCGAATTTTTTGCTTAAATTATTGTTGCTGTTGTCATTGTCATCAGTTCCATTAACTTCATTAATGTATATTGGAATTTCGTAATTTCCTGGATTTAAGTTAAATGGTTCTTTTAATGTGAATTGCTTGGTTTCAAATGGTGCTAGTTCTGTCTCGAATGTCTGAGTAGGCATCGTTCCGCAATAGTTGTCGGCAATATTCATTGTTTCTATTGAAAATGACTTAACTGTTTTTTTACCAATGTTTTGTACGGTAAATTTTATTTCAGTATCGCCAGCTTCTACGATTTCAGGAACGTCGATGCTGAGTATTCTGAGGTCGAGTTCCTCTTGAGTGAATATCTCAATGTCATCGAAATGCCAGCTGTATAAATTATAAGAATCGCCTTCGAAATAAAGACAGAATTTTACGCCCGATTTTCCCATGTCTGGTGTAGTGATGACTTCGTTTACAACGTAATTGCCTGTCTGTGAATATGATTGTGACCAAGCATCATTCCATGTAATTCCATGGTCTGATGATGTGGCAATGCCGATTTTGCTGACACCAGAGAAATTGTCGAGATAATGTTTGAATGAAATGGCAACACTTTCTACGTCCTTGAGATTTACTGATTTCATTACGAGGCGTGAAACGTCGTTGAATCCTGGATCGAAATACAACATAAGTTCGTTGCATTCAGAACCGGCCTTGTTGGTAAGAGATATTCTCCAGTTTGGTGTTCCAGGACCATAAACAAGCCAGCCTTTGGGCAATGTTGTTGAATCGAATGTCTCTCTCAAAATAAAAGACCTTTCCTGAGCAAATATCGATATCGATAATATTAATGCTAATGTAAGAAGTAATGTCTTTTTCATAATTTTATTTTTTGCTGTGAGCAATGGGCTTTGAGCCGTGAGCAGTTTCAATTTACAATTGCTCATAGCTCATAGCTCGAAGCTCATTGCTTAATAATTCTTTTTACTATATTTCCTTCGTTTGTATTTATCTTAACAAAATAAATTCCAGATTTCAAATCAGACAAATCAACACTTGTCTTTGTGTCTTTGTGACTCTGTGACTCTGCGACTATAGCCCTTCCAAAAACATCGAAGATAGAAATCTCTTCAATTTCTGATTCTGTTTCAATATGAAGTACGTCGTTAGTTGGGTTAGGATATATTCTATATTGATTGTCAGTTACTTCATTAACGTTTACGATGTCGCTTATTTGGCCAATTAAACTTACAGATCTTTTGTTGTTTCCATAAACAGCCACTATTTCAACGTAATGTGTCAAACCATCATATACGTTCAATACTGAAGCTTCGTCTATGAATGTCAATTCTTTAAAGTTAACTTCAACATATTTTCCATCGATAATGATATTATAACTATCAGGAGTATTGCCTTTTGGTGCTTCCCAAGAAAGTTTTAATTTTGGGTCATCGCCAATAGTTGTAACGCTCAGATTTTGTGCAGGATAGACGTGATCTGAATATTCATAAGCGAAGCGACTATTTAAGATTTCTTTTTTTGAATAATTTTGAACCCATATTGCTACTTCAAGGTCATTGAGTTCTTCAACGTTAGTCAATGTCATATCGTGAGTGAACTCAAAACGTTGATATTCACCAGCTTTTAAGTCTAATTTTTTAGGACTTGTAAGTAATCCCATCAAAATATGATGGAATTCTGTTTCACCATTAGAGCCGATATTTTTTGTTGTAACTTTTTCATTGATAGAGATATAAGCTACTACATTATTTATGTCGGTATATGAAAAGATGTCTGCGATGATATTTATGGTGCTGTCGGCTTCGTTGACGTTAAAACTTCCTCTGATGTCGATGAAAGATGTTGTGTTATAGCTTTTGTCTAGTTTTTCTTGTGGGAGAGGGTCTTCTGTGTTCTTGCCGTCGAGGAAAATCATCGGGACGTTGTTGACGTTATAATAATTTCTTCTTGTGCCGCAGTCGGCTGTGTAATAAGGGTCGCCAGTTCCGGGACCATTCATAGGATATTTGACGTATGTGTATTTGCCAGGGTTGTTGGCAGTGAGAGAGTCCATGCCTTTGTTTGTGAAAACGCAAGGGAAACATGTTGAGCTTGAAAAGTGTTCTATCATAGGAATTCTCTGGCATGTTCCGAGTTTTACATCAATGTCTTTGTTTATTAAGTTGTTGGTTGTATAATCGTCGTTGCTGTCGTTGACAGATATTATTTCGACGTTCAATTTATATTTTCCAACGCTTACAAATAATGGTGTCTCAAATGTGAATTGTTCTGATGCGTAAGTCTCTATGTTTGTTTCAAATGTCTCTTCAACAGACTTGCTTTCGCCTTCAATCTGATATTTTGCTTTGAAAGAAGTTATGGCATTTTTGCCTAAGTTTCTGACAGTAAAAGTAACGTCGTTGTTGCCATTGCCTAATTTGTCGCTGGTGTTGATGCTTAATACTTCAGCGTCTATTTCTTCTTGTTTGAAGATTAAGATGTCGTCGAATTGCCATGAGTTAATGTCTTTTGTTGATCCTTCGAAATAGATGCAAACCAAGACGTTTTCTTTTTCCATGTCTTCAGTTTCAATGACTTCATTAACGACATATCTTCCAGTTTGGTTGTAAACTTGACTCCATCCAGTATTCCATGTTGTTCCATTGTCGGAAGAAGTAGCGACGCCGAGAGTGCATATGCCATCGTAATATGGATAATAATCGAAGTGATGTTTGAAAGATATAGCTATAGATGAAATTCCTGTAAGATTTATTGCTGGTGTTGCAAAGCGTGATGTGCCAGTGAAGTCAGGATCCCAGAAGAAATCGAGTTCGTTAGGTGAGCCACCTGCTTTGTCTGTCGCAGTAACACTCCAGTTTTTGTTGCCGCCGCCAAAAATAGACCAGCCTGTAGGCAATGATTTACTATCAAATGACTCATAAAGAAGAGTCGATCTGGTTTGTGCGAACGTTAATGTTGAAACCAATAATGCAAATGTAAGTAGTAAAGTCTTTTTCATAATTTTTATTTTTTGCTGTGAGCAACGGGCTTTGAGCATTTTTCATTTTTCATTTTTCAATTGCTCATAGCCCATAGCTCGAAGCTCATCGCTTAATAATTCTCTTAACTATATTTCCTTTTTCAGTATTAATTTTAACGAAATAAATTCCAGATTTCAAATCAGACAAATCAATTGTCAAATTACCTTGGTGACTTGGTGTCTCAGTGACTTGGCGTCTGCCATAAACATCATAAATCTCGATAGTCAGTGTCTGAGTCTGAGTTTGAGTCTCAATATAAAGTTTGTCATTCACTGGATTTGGATACAAACAGAATGAATCTTTTAATTCATTAATATTTTCTCCTAATGTTTTGATACACACTTTGTTAGAATGTTCTGATTCTGTATTGTCAAATACTGAAGTTACTGTGTAACAATATTCAGTATTATATTCAAGACCTTCATCTATATAATTTGTTTCAGCGATGTTTTTAATGAAAACAGTATCGCGATAGATGTTGTAACTTGTTGCGTTTTCAACGGCATTCCATGTCAAACTTATTGAAGATGTGCTTGTTGGTGTAGCGGTTAAGTCTTTAGGAGCTACTATTGTGATAGGGTCGTCTTCTATTTCTCCGAATATTTTTGCTACGCCGACAGATGTATTGTTATTTTCATAAACAGCAATAACTTCGGCTGTAAAAGTTTCATCTGTTGTATTGAAATTATATGACAAATCTGATACGTTTTCTGAGACGAGTTTACCATTGATATATACATTGTAGTTTATAGGTGTTCCTTCTTCTGGAGCTTCCCATGTTAATGTTTTTTCGCTTTCATTTTCACTTAATGTTAAATTTTGGATAGGGTAGCAGTGTTTTGCATAAGGGAATGCGAATTTACTATTGTAAATCTCATGTGTTTCAGGGTCTTGTAACCATAAAGCAACTTCAAGGTCGCTGAGTTCTTCAGCCTTTGTCAATGACATATTGTAAGAAAATTCCAAACGTTGATATTCGCCGGCATTGATGCTGACAGGGTTTCCTGACTTTGATTTTAACATTTTCATCAAAATATGATGGAATTCAGTTTCGCCGTTAGAACCAGTGTTTTTAAATGTAGTTTTTTCATTTACAGTGATATAAGCTACAGCATTGTCTAATGTTATGTAAGACATGAAGTCGGCGATGACGTAGATGTTGTCGCCTTCAAGAGTGAATGCTCCTCTGATGTCGGCATAGGCTGGAGTGTTATATCTTTCATCCAATATTGTCTGTGTGAGATAGTTGCTGCCTTGGCTTCTTCCGTCTAAGAAAATATTAGGCACACCGGTAACGCCGTATTCTTGTACTCTGTGTGTTACTTCGAAATTGTTGTAAGGGTCACCTGCTGTAGGGAATTTTGTGTAGGTGAATTTGCCTTCGTTATTGCTTGTAAGTGTGTGCATTTGTTGATTTACATTTACGCAAGGTCCGCATGTGGAGCTTGAGAAATGTTCAATCATAGGAATTCTTTGTGCTTTGTTGAAAGCAACTAAGACGTTTTTCTCAAAGTAATTATTGCTTGTATTTTGGTCATTGTTACCATTGATAGAGATAATTTCTACAGAAATACTATAAGGCTTGTTTTTTGTGATTGCATTGAAAGTCTTGTCCTTATATGTGACTTGAAGCACTTCAGAATTGCTGATGCTTTGTTCGAATTTTGCAACTATTGGTGATTCCCAATTGCTTGCTTTTATTTGGGCTTCGAAAGATTCTACAGTGCTGAGGCCAAGGTTTTCAACGGTAAAAGCAATTTCTCTTTCTCCAGATTCAACAATGTTAGGTATGTTTATATCAACAACTTTCAAATCGAAATCAGATTGTTTGTATATCATCAAGTCGTCGAAGAACCAGTTGTACATTTCTATTGAATTACCTTCGTAGAACAGACTTATTATTACATTGTCTTTGCCCATGTCAGGTGTTGTGAAAGTGCTTTTGACATTGTAAACGTCTGTCAATGTGTATTCTTGCGACCATCCTGTGTTCCATGTCGCACCATTGTCTGATGATGTAGCAATGCCGATGGTATGTTTGAATTCTCCGTTTTTGAAGTTAGTGAACAAATGTTTAAAAGATACGGTCATTTCATCTACCTCGCTGAGGTTGAATGGTGTAGTGATAAGACGTGTGATGCCTTCGAATTTAGGATCCCAAGAGAGCATCAGTTCGTTGCCGTTGCCTCCTGAGTATGTGGTTGACGAAATTTTCCAATTGTTGCTGCCGTTTTCTGATGTGCTCCAGCCTTTAGGCAATTTCGATCCATTAAAAGTCTCATCAACAAATGTTTGGGCAAAAGTGATTGTTGAAAATAATAATGCAATTGTAAGTAGTAAGGTTTTTTTCATATCTCTTTTTTTTGCTGTGAGCAACGGGCTTTGAGCATTGAGCATTTTTCATTTTTCAATTGCTCATAGCCCATAGCTCGAAGCTCATTGCTTAATAATTCTCTTAACTATATTTCCATTTTCAGTATTGATTTTAACGAAATAAATTCCAGACTTCAATTCTGACAAGTCAATGACTGTTGACCGTTGACTGTTGACTATTGACTTTTGGCGTCTTCCATAAACATCGTAGACGCTGACTTCTTCAATTTCGGTTTCAGCTTCAATGAAGAGCATGTCGTTAGCTGGGTTAGGGTAGATGTTAATCAATAGTTTATGCTCAGCTATTGATGTTGTGTCTTCTTCTATTTCTGTTTCATTTTCAGCGAACAAACTTACGCTTACAGAAGATTTGTCATTGTATAAAGCTAATACTTCAATCACGTTTTTGTCTTTTGAAGATGTAAAAGTGTATGATGTTTCTGTGATGTTATTAGCTGCTAATTCATTGTTTACAAGTACGTTGTATCCTGTAGGTGCCCCTTGTTCTGGCGCTTCCCAACTTATTGTTCCGTTATTAGCTTTGAGGTTTTGTACTGGATAAAGGTGTGCTGTATATTCATTTAAGAAAGTACTATTGTAGACTTCTTTTGATTCGTAATTTTGAATCCATAGTGCAACTTCAAGGTCGTCAATTTCTTCCATATTTGTTGTTGTCATGTCGAGAGTGAATTCGTAGCGTTGGTGCTTTCCTGCTTCGAAACTAGCTTCGATACCTTCAACGCTACTTAACATATTCATCAAAACATGATGGAATTCAGGCAGACTGCCTTCGACTTGGTTTTCAACAGTAGTTTTCTCGTTTACAGTAGCAAAAACTCTTACGTTAGGAATATCGATGTAAGAAATGATGTCTGCTGTCACATTGATAGTATTGTCGTTAACGTCAAAAGCACCATTGATGTCGATATAAGCAGGAACGTTATATCTGTCGTCGAAGTGTGATTGTTTAGGTTGTCTGGTTGTTGTTGTTCCATCGAAAGTGATTGAAGGTACGCCTTTTACTTTATAATACTCACCTCTTGTCAAGCAGTCGTCTAAAAAATATTTGTCGCCAGGAAGTGGGTAATTCCAAGGATATTTGACGTAAGTGTATTTCCCTTCATTGTTGTGTGTAAGTCCTAATAATGTGGTATCTACAGGAATACAGTTGATACAAGTGGCACTTGAGAAGTGTTCGAGCAAAGGTCTTCTTTCGACCGACTTCATGAAAGTTCTGATTTCTTTTGATAAAGTGTTGTTATCAAGATTTGCATCTTCTTCACCATTGACACTGATAATGGTGACTTTTATTTCGTAAGTTCCAGGAAGAAAATCGACAGCTTGTTTGAATGTTGCAGTTGTCTTTTGGTTTTGAGCTAATGTGATGTTAAATGTTTCTGATACGATGTCGTAGCCTTCTATTTCGTAACTGGCTTCAAATGAAGTGATTTCTGTTCTACTGATGTTGTCGACAGTGAAAGCGACTTCTGTATTTCCATATTGAATGATATTATTTACATCAATGCTTGACAATTGGATGTCAGAGCCTTCATCGCTTAATGGGAAAATGCTGATGTCGTCGAAAAACCATTTGTTGAATCTGTTTGTGTTTCCTTCAAAGAATAGACAGAACAACACGTTGGCTTTGCCTAAGTCGTCAGTCTTAATGATTTCGTTGATTTCATATTGTCCAGATGATGAGGCATCTGCGTAAGCCTTGCTCCATGCTTTGTTCCATGTTGCGCCATTGTCGGAAGATGTAGCGATGCCGATGGTGCAGCCGAGAGGTGATTCGTTGCTTAAAAAATGTTTGAATGAAAGTCCGAGTTCTTTTACGTCTGTTAAGTCAGCAGAGCCCATAACTAAGTTGATACCTGCTGTCACTATCGGGCTGCTCTTGAAATACAATTCGTTAGGGTCGCCGCCAGCGTTGTTGGTGGTGTTTATCTTGAAGTTATCAGTACCTTCGCCTGTGCAATACCAACCCTCTGGCATCTCTGCAGAATCAAAAGATTCGTTGATTATGAATGAACTGTTTTGTGCAGAAATTGTTACATATAACAATAATGCAAATGCTAAAAATAAATTTTTCTTCATCTTAAGTATAATTAAAATATAAAATTGTTTCAAGTTACAAAGATATATATTTAATCAGAAACATTGGTGCTTTTTTTCTTAAAAATATTCAATAATTAGTATAATATTTTACTTTTTTTTATCTTTGCAAATCTTAATATAAAAATTGTAAAAATAATGTTCAAACCTACAGAATATCAGATTAAATCGGTAGCAACTGGTAACGTATGTGAAGACAGTGGCTGGTTGCTTGATTTTAAGGGTGAAGAGAAACCAAGTCTTATTCGTGCTATTTATGCCAATAAACAACTTGAAGTCAAAGAAGAAAACAACGGACTTTATTGTTATGCCGATTGGCTTCCGATAAAATGTCAGTTGAGATGTGACGCAAAACCAATTACTTATAAAAGCGTGAAATTGGCAGAAAAGTTAGGGTTGAGTAATTTATATATTACGTTCAATGGTTATTATCCAGAGATTGGCGCGAATATGCGTACATGTTCTTTCAAGGAAACGGAGGCGTATTCTATCTGTGCGCGTCTTTCTGAAGAGAAAAAGGACGAGGTCATCGTAGTGTCGTCGGCTGGTAACACAGCGCGTGCGTTTGCTCAGGTATGTTCTGATAACAATATAAAATTATTATTGACAATTCCAGAAGACAACCTCGATGCGTTGTGGTTTGAGAAGCCATTGAATCCTTGTGTTAAGGTGCTGGCGACCAAGTCGGGAAGCGATTATTTCGATGCTATAAATCTCGGTAATATAGTTTGTGAAGTTGATGGTTTCTTTGCTGAAGGCGGCGCGAAAAACATAGCGCGTCGTGATGGAATGGCAACGACGATGTTGTCGGCAGTGACTTTCATCGGCAGTATTCCAGAATATTATTTTCAAGCTGTAGGCAGCGGAACGGGTGCTATTGCAGCATGGGAAGCTAATTTGAGATTCATCGAAGACGGCCGCTTCGGCAATAACAAGGCTAAGATTTATGTCTCACAGAACGCTCCATTTTTGCCTATGTATGAGGCTTGGAAACACGACTCTCGCGAGATGCTCGCTTACGACAACGACCAAGCACGTCAAGATGCTAACACGGTGATTGCTAAGGTTCTCACAAATCGTAAACCTCCTTATTCCATCGCTGGAGGTTTATACGACGCCATGAAAGACACCGATGGTGATTTCTTCGCAGTGACAAACCAAGAAGCTGCAGCCGCCGGTAAATTATTCGAGGCGTTGGAAGGAGTCGACATCAATCCGGCGGCAGCAGTCGCTACGGCCTCATTGATACAAGCTGTCGAAAATAACCAAGTGGAAAAAGACGCCGTCATCATGCTTAATATCACAGGCGGAGGAGAAAAACGCTTCAAAGAAAATAAAGAAATATTCTACCTTAAACCAACAAAAGTGTTTGATATTAACGCAAGTAAGGAAGAGATTCACTAATTCCTGAGAACTTTGAAATTTTAAAAATATCAACGAAATAGCACTAAAAAACACTAAAATATTTGTGCAGATTCGTGTGGTTTCGTGGATGTGAAATGAAAAGAGGCGTCACTTCTGTGGCGCCTCTTCTTATTGTCTTATAGTCTTGTGGACTTGTAGCCTTATTTCTCAATGAAAGCGATTGTCTCACCTTTTTCTACGAGCTTGCCTTGTGGAGCAACAGCTTCAACAATCTTACCTGGCCATAATGCTACGACTGGTTCTTGACCGTAAGGTGCTTGGATTTGTGCGATGATGTCGCCTTCTTTGTAAACTGTACCAGGAGCTGGTGTTGTTGACTTGTCGTTGAAGTC
>JAEIGA010018419.1_pt1 | contig 10637 bp, 5 predicted proteins | sample 9270691 | NCBI WGS metagenome assembly JAEIGA01 (sample SAMN17057246, study PRJNA624740) | gut metagenome | biome: biome; isolation source: fecal sample | host: Bos grunniens | place: China: Xizang | collected 2019 | reverse complement strand
TGCTACAATCGCGCACCGCTCATGCCGTGCGCGCGGGTGAGCCGTAGTGTCATCTGATATTTTCTGCAAGTTTTCGTTATGATTAAGTGGATTCTGAACAAAATCGTGGGTTCCAAGAACCAGCGCGAAGTGCGTAAGCTTAAGCCGGTTGTGCGCCGGATTCTGGATTTGGAAAAATCCTGGGAGGAAAAGGATCGTGATTTCCTGGTGGGCAAGACCCGCGAGTGGCAGGCGCATCTGCACCGCTTCGCGCCCATGGATTTACCCACCCGCGGCGTGGTGCTCGCTTCTACCCCGGCTCAGCTGGCTGAGTATGCCGAGCAGCTCAACGCTCGCTTTGAATCCCTGGCGCCGGAGTTTCCGAAGCTGCCCAAGGTGGAGGCTACTGCAGAATCCATTGAGGCTGGTAAGAAGGCGCTGGCTGAAATTGAGCCGAAGTTTGCCAAACTGCGTGCCAAGTACCTGGAAAACATTCTGCCCGAGGCATTTGCCGTGGTGAAATGCGGTGCGCGCCTGATGTGCGGACAGATGGTGGATGTATGCGGGACGCCTATCAAGTGGGATATGGTGCACTTTGATGTGCAGTTGATTGGCGGCATTGCGCTGCACCGCGGGTTCATTGCGGAAATGGCTACGGGTGAGGGTAAGACCCTGGTGGCTACGCTGCCTGTATACCTGAATGCGCTTACCGGCATGGGGGTGCATGTGGTGACGGTGAATGACTACCTGGCCCGCCGTGACTCAATGTGGATGGGCGCACTCTTCTCCTTCCTGGGGCTTACAATCGGCTGCATCCAGAGCATGATGCCCAGCGACCTGCGCCGCCAGCAGTACGCGAAGGACATCACCTACGGTACCAACTCCGAATTCGGCTTCGACTACCTGCGCGACAACGGTATGGCTTCCAGCAAGGAAGCCCAGGTGCAGCGCGGTCACTACTTTGCCATCATTGACGAGGTGGACTCCATCCTTATTGACGAAGCCCGCACGCCGCTGATTATTTCCGGCCCCGCTGTCATCGAACACGAGCAGCAGTATGATACCCTTAAGCCGCTCATTGAAAAAGTGGTGCGTAAACAGGTGGAGCTGTGCAACGGCCTCATGGAAAAGGCGGTTGAATATGCCAAGGCGGGCGATACTGAACGCGCTGGCCGCTGCCTGTTCAAGGTGAAGCTGGGCCAGCCCCGCAACCGCGCCTACATGCGCTCCCAGCAGGACCCGGAATACCGTCGCATGGTGGAGAAGTATGAGCTCTTCCTCTACCAGGATCCCCGCAAGATTGAGCTGTTCAAGCTGAAGGAGGAACTTTATTACACCATCGATGAGAAAACCCACGATGCCGACCTCATGGAAATGGGGCGCGAAATCATCAGCCCCGGGCATCCGGAGAACTTTGTGCTGCCTGATATCGGCACCGAGTTCGTGAATATCGATGAAGACGAGAAGCTCAGCGAGCGTGAGAAGGAAGCCCGCAAGACCGCTCTCATGAAGCGGTTGGATGAAACCGGCGTGCGTCTGCACACCACCAGCCAGCTGCTCAAGGCCTACACCATCTACGAAAAGGATGTGGAGTATGTGGTGAAGGACAACAAGATTGTCATCATTGACCAGAACACCGGTCGCGAAATGCCGGGCCGCCGCTGGAGCGAAGGTCTGCACCAGGCCGTGGAAGCCAAGGAAGGCGTGGAGGTGGAGGCGGAGAACATGACTTACGCTACCATCACCATTCAGAACTACTTCCGCCTCTACAGCCGCCTGGCGGGTATGACCGGCACAGCTGAAACCGAAGCTGCTGAGTTCCATGATATTTACAAGCTGGACGTGCTGCCCATTCCCACGAACCGTCCCTGCATCCGCGAGGATCAGAACGACCTCATTTTCCGCAGCCGCCGCGAGAAGTTCAACGCCGTGGTGGGTAAGATTGTGGAACTGCACAAGAAGGGACAGCCTGTGCTGGTGGGTACTGCCAGTGTGGAAGCCTCTGAAACGCTTTCCCGCATGCTGAGCTTTGCCAAGGTGCCGCACGAGGTGCTCAACGCCAAGAACCACCAGCGCGAAGCCGAAATCGTGGCCCGCGCAGGTCAGCGTGGTGCCGTGACCGTGTCCACCAACATGGCAGGCCGTGGTACTGACATTAAGCTGGGTGAAGGCGTGGCTGAGCTGGGTGGCCTTTTCGTGCTGGGTACTGAACGTTACGAATCCCGCCGTATTGACCGCCAGCTGCGCGGTCGCTGCTCCCGCCAGGGCGACCCCGGTGGCTCCCAGTTCTTCCTTTCCTTCGAGGATGACCTGATGCGCAATTTCGGCGGCAGCGAGCGCATGACCAAGATGATGGACCGTTTCGGTATGCAGGAGGGTGAGGCTGTGGAGAACGCCCTCATGAACCGCATCATCGAAGGTGCGCAGAAGCGCGTGGAGCAGCGCAACTACATGTGGCGCAAGCACGTGCTGGACTATGATGATGTGATGAACCAGCAGCGTATGATTGTTTACGCCATGCGCAACGATGCTCTGCTGTGCGAAGACCCGCGCGAGATGCTGTACGAATGCCTGGTCAACGGCACAAACAATAAGTGCGCGCTCTACCTCAATGAGGATGATACCGGTGCATTCCGTTATACTGACCTGCTGCAGTGGGTGAACTCTACATTCCCCATGGGCTGGAGTGAGAAGGAATCCGACCTGAAGGGCAAGACCCCCGAGGAAGTGGCAGAGCATATCATTGCCCGCGTGAAGGAGATGTACGAGAAGAAGGTGGCAGGAGAACGCCCCGACCGCATCGACCAGATGGAGCGCTCCATCATGCTTCAGGCCATTGACAAGCTGTGGCAGAAACACCTCACGGACATGGATGCTCTGCGCGAGGGCGTGCGCCTGCGTGCCCAGGGGCAGCGCGACCCGCTCGTGGAGTACAAGCGCGAGGCATACGGTATTTTCGAGAGCCTGATGGAGAACATCGACTATGAGATTCTCAACGGCTTGTTCCGCAGCACCACGAACCTCTCTGCCTTCGAGGATTTCCTGGCCAGCCTGCCCACCAGCAATGCCGAAGAAGAGGATGCTGACGTGACCGATATCCTGGGCAATGGCGACCTGCTTTCTGCCCTGCGTGAGCAGCTGCAGATGATTCACGAACGCCAGCGTGCGGCCGGGCTGGAGCCCGCTCCGCTGCCCGTGCTCGATGAGGAGCCTGAGCTGGGTGATGCGGTGCCTGAGATGTACGCCGATGAATCCGTGAGCGGTTCTATGGTGGAAGCCGTGCCTTTTGCGGAAAAGAAAGTGACTTTGCCCAAGAAGAAGGTTTCATTCAAACTGAAACCCGAGGCTAACAAGGAATCGTATATCGTGAAGAATACAGGCGATATGCCGCTGGCTGATGAGGGTGAAGGTCTCACTGTCGGGGCGGTGGATTCCGGCTATGTACCGGAGTTCTTTGCCGGCGATAAGAAAGTCTGATTCAGCCTGATACAAAGGCACGTGCTCTATAAGAATTAATCTGATATGAATGTTCGTTCTGCGTTGGAGTACGTGCCTTATTTCTGCGGTCGCCTATTTGTGGTGCACGTGGCGGCAGAACTTCTGCAGGCGGAAGAGCTTGTGGATGCCCTGCTGGATGCAGATGCCTTGCATGAAGTGGGCGTGCGCCTGGTGCTGGTGGCAGAAGGGGAGGATACCTCCACCCTGGCACTGCGTGCCGGCGCATGCGAGATGCATACCGCCGTGGCGGAGTTCCCGCTTACGGATGGCGCACCTGCTGCAGCACGAGTAAATGAGATTGTGGGACGCCGCCAGGTGGCCATTGTGGCCGCTGGTGCTTTCGGGCGTTTTGATTCCGCCGTGGTGGATATGGCGCTGGAGCTGGGTGCTGCCAAATACATCTGCCTGCAGGTGGGTGAGGTGCCAAGCCACGAGACTCAGCCCATTTTTGCTGTGCCGGAGAGCGAGGTGGAGCTCCACCTGGCAGATTGCACGCATGCGGAGCTGCTGCAACAGGCTGCAGAGGTATGCCGTCGCGGTATTCCTCGCGTGCATTTGCTGGATGGGTTGCACCGCGGTGTGCTGCTGGATGAGCTCTTCTCCGAAGAAGGGGTGGGCACCATGGTGCATGCCGACTCCTACCGCGAAATCCGCCCGCTGCGCGAGGAGGATATTCCCGAGTTGCTTTCCATGATTGCCCGCAGCATGGCCGATGCCAAGCTGGTGCACCGTTCGTATGAGGATATCCGCGAGAATCTGCAGAGCTATTACGTGTATACTCTCGATGATACCATCGTGGGTTGCGTAGCGCTTTATCCGTACCCTGAGGAGGCGTGCGCCGAGCTTGGCTGTCTCTTCATCAAAAAGAATTACGAGGGCCGTGGCTATGGCAAGGCCATGTGCCGCTTTGTGGAGAATAAGGCCCGCACTATGGGCTTTAACCGCATTTTTGCCATATCCCAGAGCGCGGTGGATTATTTCCGCGACCGTATGCACTATGACCCGCAGCCTCGCAGTGTGCTGCCCCCGGCGCGTCTGGCTGCGCTGGAAGAAAGCGGGCGTTCCTCCGGTGTGTTTGGCCGCGAGTTGTGAAAAAGAAACGACCGGCTGGCGCCGCTGCGCCAACCGGTGGAAATGGTGCTGGTTGCCCGTTTATCAGGAGAGCTCGGCCAAGAAGCCGCTTTCATCCAGATATATGTGCGAGGGCAGGGTGTATTCCGTGCGCAGTGAGGGGGAGCTGATGATGGCGTTGGAGCCTTCCACTGCGGCTTCTACCCTGTAGCCGGGTAACAGGAGTCCCCGCGTGCGCGGACGCACACCCAGCTGGATCGTGCCGTCGCTCATCTTGAACACGCTGTGGCACATGCTCATGGAGATAATGTTTCCCATGGCGGTGCAGAGGCAGGGGCGCCAGCGCATGTTGGGGGTGGAGATGGCGGGCGAACCACTGAAATCATAGAACGGAATCTGCCGCGGCGGAATGGTAGTGAGCAGGATGCGGCGCATGTGTGCCCCGCCGACAATCTGCGAAATGGAGGTATCCAGCGTCTCCTGCGGGTTTTCAATGAGGTGTACCGGGGTGCGTGTTATCAGCGGCCAGAGTACAGCCAGCACCAGCTCCTGCGGTTCGCCGTGCCCCACGGTGGTGAGCAGGTGGTGTCGACCTTCCTTGAGGGCGTTGACGCGGCGCACCTGGCAGGCGTTCAGCCAATAGCGGTGGAAAGCCAGTCGGTCTTCGGTGCCGTCAATGAGCAGTTGCAGCCATTTGCGCGCCAGGGGAGGGAATTGTTCGTCGGCCTGGCGGCTGATGAGCGCTGCAGCAATCTGAATGGCTGTGAGTGAACCGCCCGGGTAGAAGACCAGCGATTTGTTGCCGCGTTCTTCCAGCTGGCGGATGAGCCCCTCGCGGCTGATGCCGTCGGAGGTCTCCAGACAGGTGGCAGACAGCTCTCGGAAGGAACGCAGCACGGAGCGGCTGGTGAAGTTGTCCGGGGAGAGCGGCGCGCCGAATGCTACGGTGAAATTGTAGTTGAGCGTCTTCGGCAGCTTGGTAAAGAAACGGTTGCGTGAGAAAGAGAAGATGCTGCCCCACAAACCATCCATGTATACCGGGATGATGGGTGCCTTGGCGCGGCGGGCAATCATTTCCATGCCGCGGCGAATGGGGGTGAGACATCCGCTGCGTGTCAGCTGCCCTTCCGGGAAAATGCAGATGATATCGCCATTTTCAATGGCGCGTGCCGCTTTGATGATTGTTTCGCGCGGATTGCGGGTGGAAATGGGCAGGGAGTTGAAGATTTCCAGCGCCCATCCCAGCAGCCTCATGGCCATGAATTCCTCTGCCACAATGAAGCGCACCGGTCGCGGGCATACCATGGTCAGGAACAGGGCATCGGCGTAGGTTACGTGATTCACCACCAGTAGTGCTCCGCCGCGCATGGGCAGGCGATCCAGATTGATGGTGCGCGGGTGGTAAACCAGCTGCAGACACCATATGCCAATCATGCGGATGAATTCCTGGGGTATCAGTCGCAGCGAGCAGATGAGAATGAAGAAGCTCAGCAGGAAGAGAACAAAGAATTGCTGTTGCGGTGATGCTCCGAAAATTTCGTACATGACCCACATGAGCGCTACGGCAACGAGCCCCATGAGGTTGTCGATGAGGTTGCCGGCGGCAATGATGTTGCCACGGTTGTTGGGGTCGCAGTTATCTTGCAGGAATGCATTGAGCGGTACGAGGTAGGCTGCGCCGAAAGCACCCGTGAGCGCCAGCAGGGTGTTGCTGGTGTAGGTGTTTACCTCGAAGATGGTGAGCAGAAGCGTGCAGAGCGTGATGCCGATGGCGCCGAACGGAATGAGCCCCAGTTCGTTCTTGCCCTTACAAAGCTGGGAGGCTACAGCCCCGCCCACTACCACACCACCGGTCATCCATGCCATCAGAATACCGCACTGCAGCGAGAAGTCCACATTCGGATCGGCCGCCTGCATGCCCTTGGCTATCTGAATGAGAATGAGGAACAGGGAGCCGGCCAGACACCAGAAATAGGCAATGCCCAGCTCGCTCAAACGCAGCAGACGATCCTGCCAGAGGTATTTTACCTGGGTGAAATGTTCGTATAATAAGCTCCAACTGAATGGTTTGGCTTTTTTTGCCGGATAGCGGGGTACCAGGAAAGACGCTGCACACACCAGACAGGCCAGCCCTACGAAAACCCAGGTGGGCAGAATGACGGAATCCCAACCTGCCTGCAGCTCAGCATTGTATGTAGCAGAATTTTCTGCTTCGTATGCCCCCAGAAGGTAGGAGAACCAGAAGAATACGCCAATCTGGGCAACCAGCAGCACGAATACCAGGCTCATTTCAATGATGCCGGAGCCGAACCCTATATATCGGGAGCCCAGCAAGTCTTTGACAATGCCTTTTTTTGCTGGCGAAAGGATGGTTGCCTGAGTAGCAAAGACGGCAAACCACAGAATGGCTGCGTACATGTCACGCTGGTAGAAGCAGAAGAGCATGCAGCTCATGACCAGAATCTGCACCACGCTCATGACCTGGATGATGCGGGTCTTGCAGAAACAGTCTGCCAGCCAGCCTACCAGGGGAGAAAATAATATGTACGGCAGAACAAAGATGGCACCCAGTATATATTCCAGAGTGCTGCCGTCTGCGCCCCAGAGCCATACGCCCAGGGGAATCAGCAGAAACTGGACTGCTTTTTCATTGAACGCATTCTGGGCCTGCACGGCAACGAGCGTCCAGAAACCGGCCCATTCCTTGCGAGTCGGTTCTTTGTAAAAATCCTCTTCGTCCTCAGCCATATGCGGGGTATTCTGGTGATATTATCTCACAAATGTCGCTTTTTTCAAGCATAAAGCAATGAAAAAAGCAGGAAACGGTATGCCGTTTCCTGCCGGAAAAAATCTGGGGAGCTCTGTGCTTAGTAGCGGATGTTGTAGTTGGAGGGCTTGCGGGGAGTCTCCGGGACTCGCTCGCTGGCCGGCAGCATGGAATTAAGATGACGCTTCTGAATGGTCTTCTTCATGCCGGCATCATTTTTCTGAGTGAGCTTCTGGGCCTCCTTGATTTCTTTTGTGCGTTTCTTTTCGGCGCGGGCTACCGCTTTGTTGTAGCGGTTGAGACTGGCCTTCTGACGCCCGGTGGCTACTTCGGTAAGAGCTTCTTCTGACAGGTCTGCAGCCGTTATTTCAGGAGCGGCCTGCACAGCAACAGTTGCCAGAGCGAGGAGTGCGAGGAAAGGAAGAGTTTTCATACGATGGTTTGCTAACGTTTCAAGTATATGTCAGTGGGGCTGTAAGTCAAGCTCATTTTTGCCAATCATGGCAATATTTTGCCGGGCTTGGGGTCAGATGCCATCGTCCAGCATGCTGAACATGTCCAGCTGAGTGACATCTGCTGTTTCTTCAGCGCAGGGCATGCCTGATTCTCGGCTGCGTTTGCGGCGGGCGGCTTTGGGTTCGCGGGCGCCGGCGCTCATTTCCAGGTGGGTGAGAATCTGTTTGGCACGGTCGATGATGGGCGTGGGTAAACCAGCGAGGCGTGCCACCTGAATACCGTATGATTTATCTGCCGGGCCGGGCAGTACTTTGCGCAGGAAAACGATTTCATCTTTCCACTCGCGCACTTCCACATGCCAGTTGCTTACGGCGGAGTGGGTGTGTTCCAGGTCTACCATTTCGTGATAGTGGGTGGCAAAGAGGGTACGGGAACCCAGTATGTCGTGCAGGTGTTCAGCCACGGCCCAGGCAATGGAAAGGCCGTCGAATGTGGCGGTGCCGCGGCCGATTTCATCCAGTATGACCAGGGAGCGATTGGTGGCGTTGTTGAGGATGAGTGCGGTTTCGCTCATTTCCACCATGAAGGTGGATTGCCCGCGCGCAATGTCATCGCTTGCGCCTACGCGGCAGAAAATGCGGTCCACCAGGCCGATGCGTGCGGAGTCTGCCGGCACGTAGGAGCCGATCTGAGCCATGAGGGTGATGAGGGCAACCTGGCGGATGTAGGTGCTTTTGCCGGCCATATTGGGTCCGGTGAGGATGAGTACTCTCTGCGTATCGGCCAGTATTTCGGTGTCGTTGGGGACAAAGGCCGAGTCTGCCTGCACCTGTTCAATGACGGGATGCCGGCCGTTGATGATGTGCAGGTCACGGCTGGTGTCAAGACAGGGGCGGCAATAACGGTAGCGCTGGGCGGTTTCTGCCAGTGAGAGCAGTACGTCGATTTCTGCCAGGGCTTCAGAGGTCTGCTGGATGCGGTCTATGTATGCGGCTACTTGCTCGCGCAGGTGGCAGAAGAGCTCATATTCGAGCTGGCGGGCGCGTTCATCTGCCCCCAGGATGGTGCCTTCCATCTTTTTGAGTTCCTCGGTCACAAAACGTTCTGCGTTGGCTAGTGTCTGCTTGCGCACGTAACGCTCGGTGGGTACTTTGGAGAAATTCGCCTTGGTGACCTCGATGTAGTAACCGAAAACGTTGTTGTAGCGGATTTTAAGCGAGTCAATGCCAGTTGCGGCGCGTTCGCGGGCTTCCAGGTCTGCCAGCCAGTCTTTCCCTTCGCGGGAGGCTGCGCGCAGTTCGTCGAGCCGTGCGTCATAGCCGTCACGAATCATGCCGCCTTCCTTGATGGTGACGGGTGGTTCCTCTACCACGGCGCTGGTGAGCAGGGTGGTGAGTTCTTCGAAATTGCCCAGGCGGGAGAGCAGAGGGGTGAATTCATCTGCATGTTGCTGCAGTGCCTCCAGATCTGCCACAATGGCGGGCAGGTGTTCCAGAGAAGTACCCAGAGCCAGCAGGTCGCGTGCGTTGCCGGCGCCTTGTGAAAGGCGGGATACCAGACGCTCCGTGTCGCGCACCCCTTTGAAGGAATTGCGCAGCTCAGACATGAGGAACGGTTCTTTCAGAAAGCCTGCAATCACATTCTGGCGGCGCAGCAGTTCCTGCATGCAGCATGTGGGGTGCAGTATCCAGTCGCGCAGCTTGCGGGCTCCCATGGGGGTGCTGGTGCGGTCCAGCGTGCCCAGGAGGGTGTTTTTGTGTCCGCCGCGCGCTTCCACCAGGTCGAGGTTGCGGCGGCTGGCGGTATCAATCATCACCGCATTTTCTGTGGCGCGGAGGGAAAGGGTGCGCAAGTGGTCAGTCTGGCGGCGCAGCTGGTGTTTCAGGTAGTGCAGAATAGCAGTGGCTGCCCCCAGAGCCGGTCCCAGGTGGGCGCAGCCGAAGCCTTCCAGCGAGTGCACTCGGAAATGTGATTTGAGGAACGTATCCGCCAGCCCAGGCAGGAAGGTGTAGCCGTCGTACAGCAGGGTGGCGGCCAGCCCGGGAAAATCCTCTGCCTGTTCCTGGCTGATAAGCAGCTCGCGCGGGTGGATGCGGGCCACTTCTTCGCTCAGGGATTCGAGGCTCGGGTAATCCGCAACGGTGAATTCTCCCGTCGTGTGGTCTGCGCAGGCGAGTCCCCAGGTGTTTTTCTCGTGGTAGCAGGCGGCTATGTAGTTGTGCTCGCCAGCATTCAGCAGAGCCATGTCGGCCAGCGTTCCGGCGGAGATGATGCGGGTGATTTCGCGCGGCACCAGCTTGCCTGGCACAGGAGTGGCCATCTGCTCTGCAATGGCAATGCGTTTGCCGAGCTTGACCGCCTGGCCTATGTAGCCTTCTGCTGCGTGGTAGGGAACACCGCACATCGGGATGGTCTGGCGCTTCGTGAGTGTAAGCCCCAGCGCGGCAGAACACTCTACGGCGTCCTCAAAGAACATCTCATAAAAGTCTCCCAGTCGGAAAAACAGCCACACATCCGCCGGCAGTGACTGCTTCATGCGCAGGTACTGGTCCATCATGGGGCTGAGTGCGGGTTTTTCTGACATATCTGTTGGGCTATTCTAGCTGACCCACCGTCTCACTTCAAGCATTTTGCTTGTCGTATTTGCTGCAAATTGCGAGCTTATGGCATGCAAAAAGCACTGCTCCCTGTGGGGAACAGTGCTTTTTTCGGATTTTGCCCAGTCGCTTTACAGCAGGGAGAAAGCGATGTTGAGACCGGCGGTCACGATGGACACCATGCTCATGAGCTTGATGAGGATGTTCAGAGAGGGACCGGAGGTATCCTTGAAAGGGTCACCCACGGTGTCACCCACCACAGAGGCGTC
>JAEIGA010018418.1_pt1 | contig 10638 bp, 8 predicted proteins | sample 9270691 | NCBI WGS metagenome assembly JAEIGA01 (sample SAMN17057246, study PRJNA624740) | gut metagenome | biome: biome; isolation source: fecal sample | host: Bos grunniens | place: China: Xizang | collected 2019 | reverse complement strand
CGAGTTGTGAAAGGACATCTTTTTAAAGACTAATACAATCGCTCGATGACGAGACGCGCGGCCCAGTCGTTGTGAAAGGACATCTTTTTAAAGACTAATACAATCTTGGCAAGTGGATTGCATATCACAATGTGTTGTGAAAGGACATCTTTTTAAAGACTAATACAATTTCCGAGAAGAGTCACAAAAGTCGTAAATAGTTGTGAAAGGACATCTTTTTAAAGACTAATACAATAAGCCTTTAGGGTTCCATGATTCTACATTGTTGTGAAAGGACATCTTTTTAAAGACTAATACAATAAATAAAGCGAATAGTCGATAATGGTAGGGTTGTGAAAGGACATCTTTTTAAAGACTAATACAATATTGATTTATTTCTTTATTGATATATGTTGCATAAAAAGATTTTAAGGCCTTCAAATCATGCATATATTTTAATTATAATATGTATGATTTGAGGGCTTTTTGTTTTCTTTTTGCCGAAATTAAGTTTCATAATTGATTTTTGAGGTGTTTTTTTATCGATTAACTTTATTTTTTAGAGGGCGAGGAGGCGATTGGTAGGGTGAATATTGACGGTAGACGCGGATTGTGATAAATTATATTCAGATGTCAATGAAGAGTGATCTTCTGGCGTCTTTACAATATCGCCAAACAACTTAGGTTTTAACCGAGACATTGTCTCCACCTGAAGATTACGTTTGGCGATTTTGTTTTTATTGGCATATTAATAGAGGGCGAGTTGTCACTATGTAAAAAAGGCGATGCTTTTCAAACCGCTGCCGCTTCTTCCTTTAAGGACGCAAGCCACACGAACGCATCGCCCATCAAAAAGAATAGAAGGTGTGTTAGAGATACTTAATAAGCAATCTCCCACTTCATTCGTCTTGATGGAAGTTAGTTTATATTATATTCTTGGAAAAGTCAATTCTTCGTCCATCGATTGTTGGGCGCGATTGTTCTTATTGACTCATTACAGTGTGGGATATAGTTCGTTTGAAAAAATCGCTCACGGAATACATAAGACCATCACAAATGGACAGTCTCTCGACGTAAGCGATGAAGATAGGATATAATAACTCGTTAATTTTGTAAAATCCGTGAAGGGAATAGAAATAGGGCTTTTAGCCGAAAAGTAGAGGAGGAGTGGTTGCGCTATATTTCTAAGATTTGCTATACTAATTTCGGCAAGGGCAGAAGGCGCTTCGCGCGTCAAGTCGGATTTATCCGGCGCGTTGACCTTGCCTTTTTTTATTTAGTAATATCTTGGTGGAGTATTCATCCATCGGCGCAAAGCGATGGTAATTGAGGTGTAGTTTGATTTTTTGTCGTTGGTCGTAAAGTTCGGATTTGAGGAGAGAAGTTACCTCGTTGGCGAGTGATGGTGGCGGATGAGGGTGGCAGTGAATGACTACAGATTGGCGGTTAGTGAGGCTATAGATTCAAGTTGCCTTGATAAAAGTGAAGGAGATTTGTCGGGGTTGGAGTCTTGTCTTGATGAGTACGATAAGGAGCGCATGAGCCCTGAAATGCTCAAGCAATACGAATCGTTATTTAAACTGTAACAAATGTAAATGATGCTGTAGTACAGAATGAATAAAAGCAAATTGGAAATGGCGGAGAAAATCCATGTCGCCCGACATATTGACCAAATGCATGGTTTGTGATACCATACGGACAAGTTGAGGTTGCATTTTGCCAATGTGGCCGCGGAATAATCAGAGAAAGGAAAAATATGGATTCTTTTATGTCTGCATTGGATAACGCGGGTTTGATTTTTGTCGGCTTTATAGCGCTGATCGTTGTTATAGCCATTTTAAAAACAGCTGTCGTTGTTCCTCAGAAAACAGCCTATATCGTTGAACGGCTCGGCAGGTACCGTTGCACTCTCGACGCCGGTTTTCATATTCTGCTTCCGTTTTTCGACCGCATCGCATATCGTCATACTCTTAAGGAACAGGCGATTGATGTGCCGCCGCAGGAATGTATTACGAAGGATAACATCGCCGTGTCGGTCGACGGCATTCTTTACATGCAGGTGATGGATCCGGCCAAGGCCTCATACGGAATCGGCAATTATCTCTTTGCGACAACACAGCTCGCTCAAACGACGATGCGCTCGGAGATGGGTAAGCTCGATCTCGACCGCAGCTTCGAGGAGCGCACATCGATCAATGCGGCTGTGGTCGCCGCCGTGGATAAGGCGTCGGATCCCTGGGGGATAAAGGTTACGCGCTATGAAATCAAGAATATCACTCCGCCGAGGACGATTCGTGACGCGATGGAAAAGCAGATGCGCGCTGAACGCGAAAAGCGCGCCATGATCGCCGAGTCCGAGGGCGAGCGCCAGGCCAAAATCAACCGCGCCGAGGGTGAGCGGCAGGAGGCGATCGCGCTATCCGAGGGTGAGCGCGCCCGTCGTATCAATGAGGCGGAGGGTCAGGCCAAGGAGATTCTTCTCGTCGCCGAGGCGCAGGCGGCCGGTATCGCAAAGGTTGCGGAGGCGATAAACGGCGCAGGGGGACTCGAGTCCGTCAATATGCAGCTCGCCCAGCAGTATCTCGCCCAGTTCGGCAATCTCGCCAAGACAAACAATACGATGATCATTCCGTCGAACCTTGCGGATATCGCAGGAGTCCTAAAGGCGTGCACTTCAGTCATCAAGAAGGTTGAAGGCTGACGGTCTACTTGATGTTGTCTGGCCGCGCAGATGCGAGATCTGCGGAGGTCGGGCGGACAGGCCGGGGCGGTATATCTGTTCCTCCTGCCTGATGCGCATCCCGTTTCTCAGCCAGGAGGGATGCTGCCGGGTATGCGGCAGAAGTGTTGAGAATGCCGTCGGCGGTTTCGTCTGCGAGGAATGCAGACGGTTCGTCCCTTCTTACGACGCCGCTGCGAGTGCTGTTGTTTTTGAAGACGAGGCCCGTTCTCTTTTGCTTAAATACAAATCCGGCGAGGGGGTTTGGCTTAAGGATGATTTTGTCGATTGGATCGAGGCTGCCGCGAGAGCGCGATACGATCTCGCTCAGGTTGATGCGGTTGTGCCTATGCCGGTCACGCTTTTTCACAGAATAGACCGCGGATACAACCAGTGCGTGTATCTGGCGCGTTCGCTCGCGAAGCGCATCGACAGGGTGTGTCTCGAGTCCGCCGTCGCCAGATGCGGCCATCCGAAACGTCAGGCCGGCTTAAGCGAAGAGGAACGCCGGGAAAATGTCATCGGAACATTCAAGGTCGTTGGCCCGGAATCGGTCCGGGGGCGGACGATTCTTCTTCTCGATGACGTCATGGCGACCGGATCAACGCTTTCGGAATGCGCTAAAACGCTGAAGGAGGCGGGTGCCTGGCGAGTCTGGGGCGTTACGCTCGAAAGATCTGTGCCGGGTTAACCTGATTTCACTCTGTTCCGAAACGGCGGCTTAATTCACGGGTCGATGTGAAAATCATCGTCGGTCGTCCGCGCGGGCAGACATACGGCATTCTGCACGATGAAAGTTCTTCTATGAGCTTTACGGCGGTTTCTTCGATCAGTCTGATTTCAGATCCGGCAAATGATTTTGCGATGGATCTGGCGATCAGTTCCTCTTTCCATCGCATGCCGCCTCTTTTTGTCCCGCTTTCAGAAAGGTCTTTCGCAAGGGTCATTATCACGCCTGCGGGAGGAATTTTACCGATCAGCTGCGGAACGCCGTCGATTTTGAAAGTGTCGGAGCCGAATTCTTCAAGCTGGAATCCCGAGGCTTTCACCGAGTCGATGCAGGCTTTTATTCTCGAGAAATCCGCCGGGGACAAGCGTACCATTTCCGGTATGAGCAGAGGCTGAATGACGGCAGGTCTGCCGGACAGGGAGGAATCAAGAATCTTTTCGTATGCAATCCGTTCCTGCGCCGCTTTCGGCCAGATTGTTACGATGCCGGCGTCTGTCTCGATAAGAAGATATCCGGAACCGGTGACGGCAAGGAATTTAAACCAGTTCCAGGGGCTTGCGTCCGTCGAATCGGGGGCGACGGCGAATTCTATCTGGACCGGCCGGGCTTCTTCCTCCTGTTTTGCCGCAGAATTTTCGGTGCGGTCGAAAAATGAAGATTGAGATTGTCCGGCGGATTGAATATCTGAAGCCGTTCGCGGAACCGTGGCCTGCGATTCGCCGAAATCACGCTTCGGGAGTCCGATGGGGGAGGTATCCTCCTTATGCGCCGTGACGCATTGCTCCATTTCCGGGCGAATTTGCGGCGTGGGGGCGGCGAAAGCCCCGGTGATCGCGTTTACTATCGCCGTTTTTACGGCGGCATTGTCCCGGAAGCGCACTTCCCGCTTCATCGGATGGACGTTGACGTCGACGTTTGACGAAGGCAGATTTATGAAAATAAAGGCTGCCGGTTTGACATCGCCTTGTTTCCGGGGATAGGCTTCCCTCAGAGCGTATGCCACAGACGGAGCGCTCGCGGCGCGTCCGTTCACGAAAATGTACTGATCGCGGCGTGTCGGGGCCGATTGGTTCGGGCGTTCGATATAGCCGATCACGCTGACGCCTTTAACGGGTGAAGAGGATTTTATCTCAAGAAGGCTGTCGAAAAATTCGCGTCCGAATATGTCGCGGATCCTGTCGGCGAGGGAATCGCACGGGGCGAGGCGCAAGGTCTCGCGGTTGTCGACCGCGAGGGAGAATCCGATGTCGGCGTTGGCCAGCGCAGCGACCGTGAATACGTGCTTTACGTGACTTTCTTCGGTCGCGTCGGATTTTAAGAATTTCCGCCGTGCGGGTACATTGCAGAAAAGATCCTTTACCTCTACGATGGTTCCGGGAGGGCATCCTGCCGGACCTGTCGCGTCAAGCGACCCCGCATTCACGTGAAGCGAAAAACCTTCGTCGCTATCGCGTCTTCTGGTGGTGAGCGTGAAACGGGATACCGATGCTATTGACGGAATGGCTTCACCGCGAAATCCGAGAGTGTCGATTCTTTCGATGTCGTCGACATCGAGTATTTTGGACGTCGCTTGCCGCTCAAGGCTGAGCAGCGCGTCATCACGTGTCATTCCCGAGCCGTCGTCCTGAACGCTTACGAGTTTTCGTCCGCCGGAGGATATGGCGACTTTGATGTTTTTCGCTCCCGCATCAATCGCGTTTTCGATAAGTTCTTTGGCGACCGATGCAGGTCTTTCGACCACTTCTCCCGCCGCGATTTTGTTCGCGACGTGGATCGGCAGTACTCTTACTCGACCGTCTCTGTTGTTCATTCCGTCAAATATCGAGAATTATGTTCCGGCGGCTGAACGTCGGGACGTCAAGATCTTCGCCGTTGTGGATAGTGGGTTCGACGTTAGTGAAGCGTCCGCGGCCTTTAGGACCCTGGGAAAGCGGATTGAGAAGGTCGCGCTTGCGCCGCTTTGGATTCGAGTGACCTCCGTTTTCTTCGTCTGCCGGGATGGATCTGTTGGCTTCGAAAAGCATGACAACGAGCGATAGCCGGCCCGAGAAGGTGTCTTCGTCGTTAACCGTGGCGATGTCGAACGAGGCCTGACGTCCGAATGAGTCGCGGACACCTTCGGCAACGGATCCGACTTCGGACAGTCTCAGATCTTCGCCTGCGAGAATGCCGAGCAGAATCGATCTTACCGGGCCTGTGCCGGCGGATAGAAGGGGTGAGCGTTCGAGGCCGGCGAGCGCTTCCGCCGCTCGCTCGGGACCTTGGGCGGTTGCTGTGGCGAATCTGCCGCGCCCGGCCATCGAGATTATCTTTCTTATCCGTTCCGTATCAAGGCGTATATATCCCGGCTTTTGCAGAAGTCGCCAGAACAGCGTGACTGCCGAGGCGAATGTGTCGACCGCCCGGCGCATGGCTTCAACCATGTTGTCTTCGCCGAAGACGAGGCCGTCAAGCGGAGTGAAGATCGCCGCACCCGCCTCCTCTTCGAGCACGGTCGTTATGCCGCGGGCACGGCGCTGACGCTCTTCACCTTCGAAGGTGAAGGGAATGGTCGCGAAAACTATTCCCGGTATGCCGACCTGCTTCAGGTATTTGAGGATTTCAATGGTTGCGCCCCCGCCCGTTCCTCCGCCGAGCGAAGTTACGATGACGGCCAGACGCACGCCTTCAAGGAGTTCGTCAAACGTGTGTTTCGAATCTTCGGCGGCAAGCCTCGCCTGGGCGATGTCGCCGCCGGAGCCGTGCCCTGAAAGTCTGTCGCCGCCGAGGAGGATGAATCGGGAGTTTTCTCTCGCGCTTACGGCATCCGTGTCGCAGAGAACATGGCGCATCGATTCGCCGAACGCGCGGCTGACTCCGTGCGCGATGGCGCATCCTGAGCCTCCGACTCCGATGAGAAGTATTGGAGAGGTTTCATTCATTTGAAGAATCCCTTGAAAATGGAGAAGAAAGGTTTGGTTTCGTAGTTTTTATGGGCGTACATGAGCGCGCCCGCGATCGCGGCGAACGCTTCCTGGTTCTCGACGTCGGAAAGTCCGTCCACGTGAATTGGACGCCCGATGCGGGCGGGCAGTCCGAATTCCTTCTGGACGAGAGCGTCAAGACCTTTGAGCGCCGCACCGCCGCCGGTGAGGACGATGCCGGAATGCAGCCTGTGGAGAAGATCCTGATCTTCAAGTTCGTGGCGTATGATCGAAAAGAGTTCCTTCAATCTGAGATTGACGACAGTGTCAAGCGCGCGCCTTGAGATGGTGCGTGTTTCAATGAGAGGAGACGATCCGGGAATTTGAACTCTGGCCGATGCGCTGCCGGAAGGAAGAAGAACGGCCGAGGCTTCTTTCTTCTTTAGATCTTCCGATTGCGCATGGGTCGTCTGGAACGCGTAGGCTATGTCGCTTGAAATATGGTCGCCTCCCACTCCGATGCAGTTGGCGGCCGCTAAATAGCCGTCGTAGTATACCGCATAGCCCGTGGATCCGCCTCCAAGGTCGAGAACAAGAACGCCGTTGCGCTTTTCGGAATCGTTCAATACGGCTTCTGCCGCGCAGGAGACCGCGAGAAGCGGATCTCTCAGTTCAAGATTGGCCTCGTTCGCCGCTGTTCTTGCGTCGTTGATACGGTTGGTGTCGCCGTGTATCTGCAGGGAATTGAGGCGAAGCACTCTGCCGCTCATGCCTTTTGGCGAAACGATGCCGCCGAGCGCGTCAAGTCCGTAGGTCTGGTAGACGATGTCGATAAGTTCCCGGTCTTTAGGCAGAACCATGGTTTGGCAGCTGCGTTCAACTTCTTCGATGTCGCGGGATGTGACTTTGGAGCTTTCGACCTGAGTAGTGCCGCAGTACGGGTCGGCTTTGACATGTTGCCCTGAAATCACAAGAAAGGCGTTGCCTATGTCGAGTGAATCGCCATTTTTGCCTTGCTTTTGTTCGATGGCGCGTACGATGCTTTTTATCGACTGTGTGGCCTGTTTGATGTCGAGTATTTGACTTTTGCGGATTCCGGACGAGTTTATTTCGGCATGCTGTATTATTTTAAGTCTTTCGCCTGTGTTGGCTTTGCCCACAGCCAGCACGGTCTGGGTTGTGCCGAGTTCAATGGCGGCGTAGAGGTTTGTCATTTCGAATATTCCTTTTCGTGAGGCGAAGCGGTTACACGGTTTCTGCCGGTGACGATAAATGTCTGGTAGAGACCGACTTTGAGGCTGGTGTTTATGATATCGCGGATGTTTTCAAGGGAATCGCGCATATTGTCGATGTTGTGTGTGCCGTGTTCCGTGATATAAGACCAGAGCAGTTTTATCTTGTTGTAGTCGCGAGTTTTGGCTATGAGGTTTATATCGCCGGATACATCCACTTCTGAGAGATGGATTCCGGAGAATTCCTTTGCCGCGGCGAGTTCTATCAGTTTAAGACCCCAAAGCGTCTTACCTGAGATTTTACCGCCTTTTTCGGTGCTTGCGCCAGATTCTTTTATGATCGGCAGCATCTGGGAGTCGTCAAGGGAATAATCGAAGACAACACCTTCAAGGTCTACGACGAGCCAGTTCTCTCCTCGGGTCGTGCCGCCCCGGGTGTAGTTGATTCTCGCGACGGGCTTTCGTTCGTGGGCTGTAATTGTGACTCTTTTGCGCGCGAGATTTCGCGTTATCGTTATGTCGCTCAGAATCGGGCGCTTTTTAAGCGTTTGTTCGCGCTTTTTCTCGAAGTCGATCGTTGCGAGGTTGCATCCTTCGCGGAGACCGAACGATTCTCTTATGTTCGCCTCGGAGAAATGCCGCGTCGCATTGATTATAATCTGCTCGCTTTCGTCGCTCACGACGGACTGGGCGTTGCATACATCAAGGAGGTTGTTGTACGCTTTGCGGGCGCAGAAGAAAAGACCGCAAAGAACGGCAATGAGCACGGCCGGCAGCAGAAATCCCTTTATCATCAGACGCTTAGAGTGTGATAATTCGTCTATGCGGGATTTTAAAACTTTTGAGCGCCTTTTGCGCGGCGTTGTTTTATTTTGTTTCATTTGTCGTAACAGGCCGATGAGAGTATTTTATCGCACACTTCAGCGAATGAAAGCCCTGTCGCCATTCCGGCTTTGGGGACGAGAGAGTGGGTTGTGAATCCGGGGGATGTGTTTAATTCCAGTACATAGATCCTGCCTACCGGAGATACTCTGAAATCAATGCGGGTAACACTTCTGCAGCCGAGCGCGTTGTAGGCTTCGAGGGCGGTTTTCTTGAGTTTCTTGGCAAGTTCTCCTTCTTCAAGAAACGGATAGCGCGTTTCATCTGATTTGTATTTTTCGTCAAATCCGTACCATCCGTCTTTGGCGATTATTTCAACGACAGGTAAAGCTTCGCCGTTGATGACGCCGACCGTCATTTCACGGCCGGGAATGAATTCTTCGACGAGAATTTCGCCTTTACCCCCCTGGGCGGCAAGCGCTGCGGACAGGGCGCCGTTCCATTGTTCGGGGTTTGATACTTTTGAAATGCCGACTGACGATCCGTCGCTCGGCGGTTTTACAACCACTGGCAACGCCAAAGGACTTGAAACCGTGCCAGGGCTCGCAAGCGACCATGCGGCTGTCGGAACGCCTTTCATTTCAAGAACCATCTTTGTTTTAATCTTGTCCATCGCGATTCGCGAGGACATCGCGCCAGGTCCTGTATATGGTATCTTAAGCCGATTAAGCGCTGTCTGCACGCCGCCGTTCTCGCCCCAGCCGCCATGTAGCGCAATATAGACGGCGTCGATTCCTTTGGGAAGGGTCGAAAGATCTTCGGATTCGAGAATTACGGGAATAACCTCGTATTTACCCAAAGAGGTGAGTGCTTCGGCTATATTTCTTCCGCTTTCAATAGAGACTTCGCGTTCATTGGAAATCCCGCCCATTAAAACTGCAATTTTCTTCATAGCTACAGTATATCAAATTTGCCCTTATAAATATACAGATATATAAGGTATTATAGTAAAAATGTACCCTCAAAAAATACCCTGTAAAAAAAATTAAAAAACCCCCTTGTCAAACTGACAGAAGTTATGATATACTATAAATCACTTTCTGGAACGCGGGGGTCGTGGCGCAATTGGTTAGCGCACTGGACTGTCGATCCGGGGGTTGCGGGTTCGAGCCCCGTCGACCCCGCCAGTACGGGAGGTTCGCGAGATTGCCTCGTGGTGTAATGGTAGCACCGCAGATTCTGATTCTGCTTGTTGGGGTTCGAGTCCCTGCGAGGCAACCATTAAAATTCAGATTAACCGCAGCGATGCGGTTTTTTTTTATTCCTTATTCTTTTCTGTGACTTTACATAACGTTTCGGATGTTGCTTAAGTAGGTGTAGTTTCCATGTGTAGGTGTGGAGCGGATGTCTCTACCGCTACACCTATTTGCTATCATAGTTTTTGTATGGATTTGACTTAGATTAAGGATTGTGCTAAATTATTAAAAAACAGTTTAGTCCTTCCAATCAAGAGGAGAAACAATTATGAAAAAAATTCTTTCATGTGTCGCCTTGGTATTTGGTTTCATAATGCCTGGTTTAGCCGCTGACTTTTATGTCGATGCGTCATCGACGGCAGAAACGGCTAACGGCAAGCAGGAGTCTCCGTATAAAACGATAGCCGCGGCGGTGAATGCGGCGAATAGCATATATGAACGAAATGAAGAAACGTCCGTCATCAACATCAAGGGCGGTGAGTATGTAATTGCAGCGGCAGGTGATCTGATTTCCGTCACGGCCTCAAATTTGACTATTCAAGCTTGGGCTGGTACCGGCACGCCAAAGATTGTGCTCGACAGTGAATTGAGTGTTGCATCAGAGAATCCGTCAATCATTACCGTTCAAGACACGGCTTTAGACTGCACCATTAAAGGCTTGGAATTTCAGTATTTTATTAATAACACGAAGAGTCATGCCGGTAATTCGCTGGGGGAAAAGGGCAGAATAATTGATGTATATGCCGGAAGATGTTCTGTTGATGGTTGTAAATTCCGCCAAAACGATATTTCAACCGTCGCCTGGGGACTTCATAATGACGGCATTGTTTCAAGTCGAGGAGAGGAAGGTAATCACAATGTTGTTGGATATGAATTGTGTGTGAAAAATTGTTATTTCTCCAAGGTCGGTAGACATAACGGTCGAGCTATCAGATCAGGAACCGATGCAAAAATCATTTCCAATATTTTTGATGATTGCGCCGGCTACTTTTACCCT